>Ga0207159_1010_pt1 | contig 51528 bp, 56 predicted proteins | sample Alteio_BWMinHeat_23_FD_153511 | JGI IMG/M metagenome (GOLD analysis project Ga0207159, IMG submission 153511) | Enriched cells from forest soil in Barre Woods Harvard Forest LTER site, Petersham, Massachusetts, United States -... | ecosystem: Environmental > Terrestrial > Soil > Temperate forest >... | reverse complement strand
CAAATTCAAAAATTCTTGCTGCAACTTCACGACGGCTTCCGGTTGTGAAAAATAATTTAATAACGCGTCGGCTAGATTTTGCGGATTGGCTTGATGCTGGATAAATTCCGGTACCAGCCTTTTATTAGCTAAAAGATTTGGTAAACCGATATGCGGTGTCTTAACGATATATTGTGCGATGCGATAAGTCATCGCTGCCAATCGATAAGCAATCACCATCGGCCGTTTATATAACATCGCTTCGAGAGTGGCAGTACCCGATGACACTAATACGGCATCGGCTGCCGCCATGACATCATGCGAACGTTGTTGAAAAAATGTGATGGGAAGATCGGGAAATTTTTGCTGACAAATTTCTTTTAATGTTTGTGCATGCGCTTCTCGCAACAAAGAACAAGTAAATTTTAATTGTGGATTCGTTTGATAACAAAGATAAGCGGTTTCTAAAAATGTTTCGCCCAGATAATGAATTTCTTGCCGCCGGCTACCCGGCAAAATCGCAATTATTTTATCGTCTGACTTTAATCCTAAACTTTGGCGCGCGGCTACTTTATCAATCTCTTCTGGAATTTGATCTGCCAATGGATGTCCGACAAACTGTGCTGGCACAGCAAATCGATGATAAAAATCCACTTCAAAAGGGAATAAGGTCAATATTAAATCCACGGCTTTTTTTATTTTATGCACACGACCTTGGCGCCAAGCCCACACACTTGGGCTAACGTAATGCATGGTTGCAATCCCTTGCGCACGCAACTTCATTTCCAAACCCAAATTAAATTCGGGCGAATCAATGCCTATCACTAGATCAGGCTTGGTATCAATAAAATGTTGGTATAATTGCCGGCGTAATTTGAATAAATCAGGTAAGTGCAGCAGCGGCTCAATCAAACCCATCACGGACAAGCGTTCCATATCAAACTGACTTTGGCAGCCAGCGGCGATCATTTTAGGGCCGCCGAGACCGGTAATCTGTAAATCAGGGATTTGTTGTTTTAAAGCGTGGATGAGTCCTGCACCCAAAATATCGCCGGAGGCTTCGCCGGCGATGATACCGAGTTTCATCGGACAATTCCGCGGCTTGAGCCTTCCACAAATTGGATCATGGCATAAAGCTCAGGACATTCAATTTGTAATTGACGCATTTCATCCAGCGCGGTTTTGGCTGTTAAGCCTTTGCGATAAAGAATTTTATAACCGCGGCGTAGATTTAAAATCGTTTCCGAAGAAAAACCATTACGTTCTAACCCAACCGTATTGAGGCCGTAAGGTTTCGCGTAATATCCAGAAACTTTCAAATAGGGTGGGACATCTTTATCAATCATCGATCCCATCGAAGCAAAACTATAGGCACCCATGCGGCAAAATTGCAGTACACCGGAAAAGCCACCCATGGTGACATAATCTTCGATGGTGACATGACCTGCTAAAGAAGCATTGTTGGCAAAAATAGTATGGTTACCGACTTGGCAGTCATGAGCAATATGCACATAAGCCATAAAAAGATTATCGTTTCCGATACGCGTTATGGTTTTATCTTGTGCCGTGCCGCGATTAAACGTGCAGAATTCACGGATAATATTACGATCACCAATTTCTAAATAAGTTCGTTCGCCTTTAAATTTTTTATCTTGTGGCATCTCACCAATCGAGGAAAACTGAAAAATTTTATTATCACGACCAATTTTAGTCGGCCCCTGAATTACCACGTGCGGACCAATCCAAGTGCCCTCACCGATTTCTACATCGGCTCCTATCACTGTCCAAGGTCCGATTTCGACACCCTCGGCAATTTTAGCACTAGGATGAATGATAGCTGTATTATCGATCACTGATGGTTACCTCTGTTTCACTTTTAAGTGCACTTAATAATTCTGCCGAACAGGCTAATTCATCACCTACATAAGCATTGGCGGCTAATTTCCACATTTTACTTTTAGATCGCAACACTTCGATTTCTAAACGAAGTTGATCGCCCGGCTGTACCATACGACGAAAACGGGCATTATCGATTCCAGCAAATAATAAAATACCGTCTTTGGGCGTTAAGTTGGTCGACTTATAAAACAATACGCCCGCCGCTTGCGCTAAAGCTTCTAATATGAGCACCCCAGGCATTACTGGAAATTCTGGAAAATGACCAGTAAAAAAGGGCTCATTCATGGTCACGTTTTTAAGCGCGACAATCGATTTAGCCAATTCAATTTTCAGTACCCTATCAATTAATAAAAAAGGGTAACGATGGGGTAAGTATTTTAATATTTCTTGAATATCCATTAGACTCCTTTTGAAACCTGCGTCTTTTGTTTTATTTCCGCGTTGCATTGGTTTCTCCGCTGCTCATTTACTACATGTAAACTCCGCTGCTCGAAACCAATGCGCAAAATACTTGGTTTCGAAAGGAGTCTACATTTTTCATTCCGATTTTCTCTCAATCATTTCTTGCAAGATAAATTCCAGATTTTTTACTCTCTGTACTAATTGCTCTAAACGCAAAACTCTAGCACTATTTTTACGCCATTCATTATTGGTCACCAAACCACCAATGCCTGAGGAATAAACTCCTGGCTCACGGATGGATTTTGATACTTCTGTACCACCAGTGATGACGGCATTATCCGCGATCGTGATATGACCTGCAATTCCTGTTTGGCCGCCAATCATACAATGTTTGCCAATGGTAGCGCTACCTGCTATGCCTACGCAGCCAGCAATAATGGTGCCTTCGCCGATGCGCACATTGTGACCGATTTGTATTAAATTATCGAGCTTGACTCCCCGTTCAATGACGGTGTCTTCGATGGCACCACGATCAATGGCGCAGTTCGCACCAATCTCCACATCATCATCTATCAACACGCGGCCTAATTGAGGAATTTTATGCCAGATAGCTTTTTGTTTAGCATAACCAAAACCATCACTGCCAATTACCGTACCGCTGGCAATTCGTACACGTTTGCCCAATCTGACTTGATGATAAATTGCAACATGCGCATCTACTTGTGTTTCCGCACCGATTTCACATTGATCACCAATGTAAGTGCCCGCTCCAATCACTGCATTTTCAGCGATAACAACTTTATCACCAATAACACATTGCGCTTCAATCTTAACAGTAGGATGAATTTGACAATCTTTTCCTATGACTGCCGAAGGATGAATTCCTGGTTGCAATACAGCAGGTCTTACAAAATAACCTGCGATTTTAGCATAAGTGTAATAAGGATTAGCGCTAACAATGGTATTTGTTGGACATTCATTAGCTAAATCTTTTGATAAAATGACCGCAGAAGCTTGCGTATCACTTAGATATTTTTTATACAAAGGATTGGTAAGAAAAGTAAGGCATCCCGGACGTGATTGCTGAATGGGACAAATACCGGTGATAGGACAATCGGGATCCCCGTTAATTGTTACCTCTAATCCTTGAGTTAATTCTGCGATGGTGAATTGCGATTTTGAGTGCGTCATGAATGCTATAACTATAAAAAGTAGGGTGGATTAGTGCGCTTTTTGCACCGTGCCACCGGCTCGTGTTGTAGGTGGATTACGGTGTAAAGAACGCACCTAATCCACCCTACGATTCTCTTATTTCGAATTAAACTGTTTTGCAACATCAGGGGTAATATCAGTACCATCTGATGCATAAACAACGGCTTGTGAATCTAACACTAAAGAATAACCACTCTTTTTAGCGATAGAACCAACGATGCCATTTAAATCACCAATGATTCCTTGCATGACCTTACCTTGTTCTTTGTTAAGATCTTGCTGATAGGAAACCACTTGTTTAACGAGATCTGCTCTATCATTGGAAATTTTCTTTTGCATCGCGTCACGATCTTTCTGACTCATAGTTGGCGATTCTTTTTTGAAGTTATCCAACTCATCTTGCAAAGCTTTTTGCTCATCACCGATTTTTTGTTGCCGATCTTTGAACTGACTTTCAAGCTTTTTGCTTAATTCAGCCACCTTGGGTGATTGTTGCAATACCTGTTGCACGTTAACAACAGCCAGCTTGAGTTGATCTGGCTTCATTGCAGTCGTGTTGTTATCTTGCGCAGAACACGCTTGCATATTTCCTATAAGAAAAATTGCACTAATTAGTACTAATAACTTCTTCATGGCCTTCTCCAATTGTAAATTTAATTTAAACTCCTAAGCTTACCTTAACCCCACTGCAGACTGCATAGTATGTCACGTCCCGGGTTCGCCAAACAATAGCTTTTATTCAAACCCTTATCCTAAACTCGCACCTAATGTAAACTGGAAGATGCGTCCAGAATCCTGATGGTGCAAGTTCAAGGCTTTCGCAAGACTAATGCCAATAGAGCCTACTGGTGTCAGCCAATCTCCCTCTACGCCTACTGAATAACGTATCGGGCCTGCAGCAGTAGTTCCATTGTTAAAGGTATTATATACATTACCTGCATCGAAGAAAGCAGTTGTGCGTAAATTTTCTGAAATAAAGTTCGGGAAAATGATACCTAAGCTACCATCGACCAATACGTTACCGCCAAAAGCATGGCGATTAGAATCTTGCGGACCTAAGGTATAGTCGTCATAACCACGCACCGAGTCAATGCCGCCGGCAAAAAAGTTCTTGAAGAAGGGGAAATTTTTCGCCCCATGCAAACCAGCACCATACCCTAAATCCATGCGCGCCGTGCCTATAAATTGCTCAGTTAACGGATGATACCATTTTCCATGATAATTTAATGTGTAATAGCTGATGGATTTACTAGAGAGCGGCGCAAAGAAATCAGCAAAGAAATTTTGCTGGCCACCGCTGGTTGGAAAAATGGCTTTGTCACGAGTATCACGGGTAATACCCGCTTTGAAATCTAATTCTTGATAATGACGCCCATGTTGATTGATATAGTTCACTGCTTGGGTGGCTGGGTTCCCGGCTAAATGCAAGACGGTTTCTTGATAACCTAAACCAAGCTGCACTCTATTGAATGCGCCTACTTCTTGACCTAACGGGATTCCGTATAACACGCCCGCATCATATTCATCAGAATAATAATTAGTCAGACCGCTGGCTTTATTGGGATTAAATCGTGAAACGGATAAGTTAAAACTTCGACTAATGCCATCTGCCGTGTAATAAGGATCTGTATAATCAAGGCCGTAATAGGATTGAATTGCACTTTTATTAAAATTAATGCCTACCGTTTTGCCTGTTCCCATAAAATTTTTCTGCACTAATCCTGCGCCCAGAATAAAATGATAAAGCTGAGAATAACCAACGGTAAAAGTAGCTTGCGCTGAACTGTCTTCTTTGACTTTATAGTTAACGTCTACTTGATCTTTTTTGCCAGGCACCGGGGTGATCGACATATCTACATCTTTAATGTAAGTCAACAAACGTAAACGCTGTTTGGAAGCATCTAATTTTTTAGTAGAAATGGGTGCGGCTTCTAATTGTTCGACCTCGCGACGCAACACTTCATCATTGGTACGAGTATTTTCGGTAAATAAAATATGGTGTACGTAAGCGCGTCTGCCCGGCTTCACAATGAAAGTTAAAAAGACTTCGTGTCTTACTTCATCAATTTTTGGATCAACGGTCACTAATGCAAAAATATAGGCATTATCACCTAATTTATCTGAAATGGCTTTTTCAGAATCCACCACCTTCTGTCGTGAAAAAATATCACCGGCTTTCACTTGGATAAGTTTGTCTAACTCTTCTTTCGGCACAACAAATTGCCCGGTTAATGCATAGCCCTTCACTTTATACTGTGGGCCTTCTTCAACATTGGCCGTGATATAAACTGATTTGCGATCCGGAGTAATTTCACCGCGGGCGGACACTACTCTGAATTTGAGATAACCATGATCTAAATAAAAATCATGTAATTTACCCAAACCTTCTTCAAGTCTTTCTTCTGAATAGCGATCTTTTTGCGTAATAAAGGTGAGCAAGCCAGGCGTGGTAAAAGAATCACTCATCGCGCTTGTGATTTCTTTATCACTAAATACATGATTGCCGATAATATTAATGCTACGAATTTTAGCAGATACTCCTTCAGAAATATCAATGCGAACTATCACACGGCTGCGGGACATGGGTGTCGTGAAAACATCTACACGCGCATTATAATGGCCAGCCATGTAATATTGGCTTAATAAAGCTTGTTTAATTCTATCAATTAGCGCTGGGTTATAAGGGCTGCCTTCCTGAATGTCCATGGTCTTCATAACAGTGGTTAATTTATCCGTTGGTATTAATGAATTACCCGTTACTTTCAACTGACCAATGATTAATCGTTCGGTGACGTGAATAACCAACACATCAACACGTCGTTCCAAATAAACGCGATCGAAAAAACCCGTGTGATATAAATCACGGATAGTATCTTGTGCTTTTTTTGGGGTTAAAACTTGACCGGTTTTGATGTGGACATAACTGTAAGCAGTGGCTGGTGAAATACCCTGCAGGCCATCAAATTCGATTTTTCTAACGACAAAGCTGCTCTGCGCCCAAACTGATTGGTGCAAAGTAAAAATAATCACGAGGAGAAACAGAATGTGTTTTTTCATAACTAATTAAGGCAGGTCCTAATTTTTTTTATATAAATTTGCAGCTGCCAATTATCTTGGCTTTTTAAAATAAAATCCAGTGATATTTTCGGATCATCGAATGACCAACAACCCCAGCGCAAAAATCGGTGCCGCGGCAGTAATACTATCGATGCGATCTAATAGGCCGCCATGGCCTGGCAATAACCCACTAGAATCTTTCACGCCCGCTTGTCGTTTCATCATACTTTCCGTGAGATCACCCACCACTGAAAATAATATCGTAACCAACGCTAACACCACGCCCGCCACCATGAGCGGCGCGGGATTTTTCGCCATCAACATCGCACTCATACTAATGATAATCGTCGACACTAATGCCGCCAATAATCCTTCCCAAGATTTTTTCGGACTCACGCGCGGCGCTAACAAATGTTTACCCCAGGCTCTGCCAGCAAAATAGGCTGCCGTATCAGCGCTCCAAATCAGTATGAATAAATACAATAACAACTGCGGGCCTTCAGCGAAGTTACGAATAAAATTGAGCGCCAACCAAGAGGGAACTAGTACAAACCATCCCATTATCGCGCGTCGAAATCTACCTTTGCTCCAAAGTTGACTCCAACGTGGATAGGCAACCACTAATACATAAGCTTTTACCCACCATAAAAAACTTAAGAAAAATATTCCAAAAACGACTAATGCGCGATCGGTAAAATACCAAGTCAGCCCTAACAATACCGCTACCGATAAAATATACACGGCTTGCTGAGAAATTTTTTTCAATTCCATGAGTCGCGACCATTCCCAAGCAGCAGCTAACATCACTAACGCGGTCACTAAATAAAATAATGCGGAGCTTGCATAAAACAATAATGCCAGTGTGAGCGGAATCAATACCGCCGCTGTCATTATGCGCTGTTTAAGCATGTTTCCTCGCTTAATTGCTCACTCGTGTAACCATAACGCCGCTCTCGACTGGCAAAAAAATTCAAAGCTTCATCTAAGCCTTTTTCATCGAAATCAGGCCAGAATATCGGTGGAAAATAAAATTCAGCATAGGCTAACTGCCATAACATGAAATTACTAATGCGCTGTTCGCCACTGGTACGAATTAAAAAATCAGGATCAGGCAAATCTGCCATCATTAAATTTTGTTTTATCAAACTGGGTGTAATGTCTTTACTAGAAATTTTACCCTGCTCAATAGCAGCACCAATGTTCCGCACCGCTTCAGTAATATCCCATTGGCCACCGTAATCAGCCGCAATCACTAATTTCATCCCAGTATTATTCGCAGTTAACGCTTCAGATTTAGTGATTAAATTACATAACTTGTCATTGAATCGCGAACGATCACCCAAAATTCGTAATTGCACATTTTGTTTATGTAATTTTTCGGTTTCACGTTCTAAAGCGGCGATTAAAAGATCGAGGATGTAACGTACTTCTTGTTGCGGCCGGCGCCAGTTTTCATTACTAAACGCCCATAAAGTGAGTACTTCAATTTTTTTTTCAATACAGTATTTTATCGTGCGACGCGCTGCTTCAACCCCCGCACGATGGCCCATAATCCTTGGTAAAAATCGTTGTTTCGCCCATCTACCATTACCATCCATGATAATAGCAATATGCCTTGGCAATATAGTATTCGTCATATTTTCCTACGTATAATATAAGCAATTATACAGCTAAGAGGTCCGCTTCTTTCGCTGTTAACAATTGATCAATTTCTTCAATAAATTTATCCGTTTGCTTTTGCACACCATCCGAGAGCCGACGCTCTTCGTCTTCCGTCATTTTTTTATTTTTAACTAAATCTTTTAAAATCGTATTAGCATCACGACGCACATTACGTACGCTTACTCTAGCCGATTCCGCTTCAGTACGCACGACCCGAATTAATTCTTTGCGACGTTCTTCATTTAAAGCGGGCATGGGAACGCGGATAGTATCGCCCGATGTCGCTGGATTTAATCCTAAATCGGAATTCAGAATCGCTTTTTCAATGACGGGAGCCATCTTTTTTTCCCAAGGTGTGATGGTTAACGTTCTCGCATCACTGACGGTGATATTCGCCACTTGGTTAATTGGCATTTCCGAACCGTAATAATCAACCCGGACATGATCAAGGATACTTGGATGGGCACGTCCAGTGCGTAACTTGGCAATTTCCTGTTTAAAGGCATCAATTGCTTTGCGCATACGCGTTTCAGCCTCTTTAATTACCGTATTCATCACTTACTCTCCCCTCGAATAAATGTTCCTATTTCTTCACCCATAATAATACGTTTTAAATCGCCTGCTTTATTCATATTAAATACACGCAACGGGACGTTGTGTGTTTGGCATAATAAAATCGCGGTGAGATCCATCACGCCTAAGCGTTTTTCGATAACTTCGTTATAATGCAAGTGCAAATAACGTTCCGCTTTTGGATTTTTGATAGGATCTTCGGTGAACACACCATCGACCTTGGTAGCTTTAATGATAATATCCGCAGCGATTTCTACGCCTCGCAAAGCTGCTGCTGTATCGGTAGTCACTAATGAAATTCCAATGCCAGCAGCCAAAATGACTACTTTACCTTCGCGTAGATTTTTCTCCGCGGTAAAACGATCATAAATATTAGCAATACCGGGCATCGCAACAGCGGATAATAACGTTGCAGGAATAGTTTTTTGGTCAAAGGCATCACGCAAAGCTAAACCATTAATAACCGTCGCTAACATGCCCATTTGATCCGCCGTCACACGATCCAAGCCAGAAACGCAAAGATCTGAACCACGCACCAAATTACCGCCACCGATGACCAGCGCTACTTGCACGCCTAATTGCACAACCGAATTAATTTCATTCACGATGCGGGACAATTTGCCCGCATCGATACCAAACAGACGATCACTTTGTAATGCTTCACCACTTAATTTAAGCAGGATCCGTTTATACATTAACTTAGGTTGGGATGTTGTCTCTTCCATAAAGTTAGCTTCCTTGAACTTGCGACATGACAGCCTCGACAAAATTCTCGGTAGGCTTTTCAATCCCCTCTCCAACTGCAAAACGAGTAAACGCTAATACCTTTGCTTGATTCTTAGCTAATAAAGTTCCGACGGATATATCAGGATCTTTCACAAACGGCTGCCCCACCAAACTGACTTCATCCATAAATTTTTTCAAACGGCCGCCCACCATTTTTTCAATAATTTCTGGCGGCTTACCACTGGTGGCAGCTTGTGCCATAAAAATTTCTTTTTCCTTTTGCACGGTTTCGGCTGGAACATTATCAGGCGTAATGACTAATGGTTTATTGGCGGCAATGTGCATGGCGATATCTTTAGCTAATTCTTTATTATCGATATCCAATTCAACCAACACACCGATACGATCGCTATGCACGTAGCTGCCAATGCTGCCTCGATCTGTTTGATTGAAAAGAATGCGTCTAATTTGAATATTTTCGCCCACGGTGGCAACCAAAGCTTGTCGGGCTTCTTCCACTGTTTGCTTTTGACCTGCTAACGGTGTTTTCGCCAGTTCTTCCACGGTTTTTGTTTTATTGGTGAGTGCTGTCTCAGCCACTTTTTTAGCAAAGGATACAAAGTTCGTATCACGAGCCACAAAGTCGGTTTCACTATTCACTTCCAAAATCACTGCCGATTTGTTATCCGTGGCAGATAGAATAATAATGACACCTTCCGCAGCCACCCGGCCGGCTTTCTTATCTGCTTTTGCGATGCCTGACTTGCGTAATTCATCTATGGCACTTTCCATATCACCACCGCTGGTTACCAACGCTTTTTTACATTCCATCATACCGGCGCCGGTACGTTCGCGTAACTCTTTAACTTGTTCTGCTGTAATTGCCATAGCTAATTAACCCTCATTGCTTGCAGCATCTTGAGAATCATCTTCGGATGATTCTGCATCGCGTCTTTCATCAATTTCAATAAATTCTTCAGCTTGAGATTCAGCTGTACCACCGGTTACACGCGCATCTAAAATAGCATCGGCAACACATCGGGTGTAGAGACGAATAGCACGACCAGAATCATCATTACCTGGAATAACATAAGTAATGCCATCGGGATCATTATTCGTATCGACAATGCCAACCACGGGAATACCTAAACGCTTCGCTTCGGCGATCGCGATTTTTTCATGGCCAACATCAATGACAAATAAAGCATCGGGCAAGCCGCCCATATTTTTGATACCGCCTAAGCTATTCATCAGCTTGTCTTTTTCACGGGTCAAACCCAGAATTTCTTTTTTGGTTAACCGACCGAAACTATTCTTGTCGAACATCGCTTCGAGTTCTTTCAAACGCTTAATAGATTGGCGAATGGTTTTATAATTGGTCAACATGCCGCCTAACCAGCGACGATTGACATAAGGCATACCGCAACGTTCCGCTTCTTGTTGAATCACTTCTTGGGCAACATATTTGGTACCGACAAATAAGACTTTGCCTTTTTTATTCACGATATTTCCCAGGAAATTCAAAGCATCCTGAAATAAGGGAACGGTTTTTTCAAGGTTGATAATATGGACTTTATTACGGGCGCCAAAAATAAACTGCCCCATTTTGGGGTTCCAGTAACGGGTTTGATGGCCAAAATGCACGCCCGCTTTTAACATTTCACGCATATCTACAGCTGCTGACATAGGTATTTCCTCTTGGGTTAATCCTCCATGTATCCTTTAAACGAACCCGGCTTACTCATCGGGCACCCCGTCTAAAGTATTGATACATGTGTGATTTTATTAAAGTTTCGTTGATTTAGTAATCTAACGATTGCTACAACGCACGTCTTTATACCATACTATGCAAAATATTAAAATCCCTATTATGCTACGTTACGCGATGGGGTGTTCTTAGAGGGGAGAACCGCGATTCTCCCCTCTAAGTGCAAGCACAAGCTTGGCTTGTGCGTAGCATAAGAATAATCTTAAATCACTAAATAGCCTGGAACCCAAATGAACGATATCACCATTAAAACAACCGATGAAATAGCTAAAATGCGGGTGGCAGGACGATTGGCCGCCGAAGTATTAGATATGATAGGGCCTTACGTCAAAGCAGGCGTCACCACCGACGAACTCAATCAGATTTGTCATGATTATATCGTCAATGTCCAGCAAGCCATTCCTGCGCCGCTTAATTATCTTGGTTTTCCAAAATCGATTTGTACCTCGGTGAATCACCAAGTGTGTCATGGAATTCCCGGCCCCCGCAAATTAAAAGAAGGTGATATTGTCAATGTCGATATCACCGTGATTAAAGATGAATATCATGGCGACACCAGCAAAATGTTCGTCGTCGGTAAGCCGTCTATTTTGGCAGAGCGTTTAATTCGCGTGACCCAAGAATGCCTTTATCTCGGCATAAAAGAAGTCAGACCAGGCGCACATTTTGGTGATATTGGTGCTGTTATTCAGAAACATGCCGAAGCACAGCATTTTTCCGTGGTGCGAGAATATTGCGGTCATGGTATTGGTAAAGTTTTTCATGAGCCGCCAAATGTCGTGCATTATGGCACACGCGGCAGTGGTGAAGAAATTCTCCCGGGCATGATTTTTACCATTGAACCGATGATTAATGCCGGCAAACGACATGTGAAGTTGCTGCCAGATAATTGGACGGTCGTCACTAAAGATCATAGCTTGTCTGCGCAATGGGAACATACGATTTTAGTGACGGATACTGGTTTTGAAGTATTGACGAAACGCGCGGAAGAAGATCAAATATAATTTATGTTATAGCGGAGCCAGGAGCGTCAGCGACTGGTTATAAAATACACCAGTCGCTGACGCTCCTGGCTCCGTTAGTTGCGATTCCTACTCCATTGAATTATAAACAAACCTACAAGGAACAACCCATGACCCAAGTACAGGAGAAAAAAATGATCCACGAATTACCGAAACTTCCTTATGAATTAAATGCCCTCGCCCCCTCTATCTCGAAAGAAACGTTAGAGTATCACTATGGCAAACATCACAAAGCCTACGTAGATAATCTCAACAAACTGATTGTTGGTACTGAATTTGAAAATATGTCACTCGAAGATATCATCATGAAATCCAGTGGTGGGATATTTAATAATGCCGCGCAAGATTGGAACCACACATTTTATTGGCATTGCATGACACCGAAAAGTTCTGGCGAACCAACAGGTAAATTAGCGGATGCTATTAAAAAAACGTTTGGTTCCTTTGATGAATTCAAAAAACAATTCAGCCAAGCCGCCGTGACTTGCTTTGGCTCCGGCTGGGCCTGGTTAGCTAAAAATAAAGCGGGTGGTTTAGAAATCATGAACACCAGTAATGCTGGCCTACCTATGAAAGATGGCAAAAAAGCATTATTGACTTGTGATGTGTGGGAACATGCTTATTACATTGATTATCGCAATCTTCGTCCGAAATACGTAGAAACTTTTTGGAATATCGTCAACTGGGATTTTGTCGAGAAAAATTTCGCTTAATTCGAATAGTCACCTGCCCGCCCGGGCAGGTGATGTAGAATTTTATTTTTTTGCTACCCAGCCACGCAATAGCGGCATTATCAATACTTATTTTAATAATATCGATTTACTTTGTCATTATACCTTGACTGCCTACCAACAACCGCAACATTTAGTACGCGCTTGTTCTTCCTTTTCTATTTTTTTGATTCTAGTTACTAAATCAATTTTATCCTGCAATTTCCGCTGAAAATGGCTAAATTTTTTCAAGCCAGCTTGTTGAGCTTGCATGTGATAGGCCAATAAATAAATGCCATCATGTGATCCATTGTAGTCGGCCGTAGTACGCTCCAGAGCATCTTCCGTAAGATAATGCCAAGCAGTTTTGTCTTGATTATCGGTTAATTTTAAATTAATAGTGAGCGCTCGCTTTCTAAATAATAATTTACTCATTTCTCCCCTACCAAAATTATCTCCATTGCGGTCGGGATAGGTGTATAAATTAGTAAAAAAATGATCGTTTAAACCTACATACATTAAGGCAGTTCGCCCAGCCTTATCTTGAGCATTAATCTCTGCCTTATGTTCTAATAATAATTCAGCAATAGCTAAATATTCCTGCAAACGTTTTTTATCATTGGTATTTTTTTCAGAAATGGGAAAGTTCCTGGCAGCAGCAACCATTAACGGTGTTACGCCATCTTCATCCTGATAATTAACATCCGCTCCTGCTGCGATTAGCGCCCGAACATTTTTAAGATGATGAAACTTGACATTGTTGAGTAAATCTTTATTGAGCTCGCCGTGTTTTTTTATTTCCTCAGCGTTATCTACTCTCTTAACTTCATTTGCACCATAGCCTTCTCTAAAATCCTTAAGAAGCTGGGTCGTTGAATCAGGCGTTTTGTTTCTAGATTCCATTATGTCCTCCGAATTTTGCTAAAAAAATACTCGGAAAATTATCTAAATGCAAATATGAATAGTTCTTTACTTACATACATAAAAATAATTTATGCTAGTGAAAGCAAACGGAGCCAGGAGCGTCAGCGACTGGTTATAAAATATTTTTTATAACCAGTCGCTGACGCTCCTGGCTCTGTTATCATCTTCGTGCAGAAATTATTTACCTGTATCGCTGTCACCCCACACCAGGCTGATATTGTAATCGATCTTGCGGTTGATCCACCATCACACTGGCAAGCGGTGCAGTTGGACGATTGCGCGGACTACTACCAAACATCGTGCTAGGATTGGTACTAACCTCGCCATTACAGAAACAACGCGCAAAACAAGAAGTAGTGCCGCCGAAACCAATCGCCCCACCAACTTTTACCGCGAGCACAGCTTCAACTGCCAACCCACCTATTTTTGCGGCTACCAAGCCACCGACAAACCAACCAGCAATGGCACCGGCTGTTATAAATAGGGCAGTTTTAATAAGAGGCCAAGAAGTACCTCCCTCTCGTTGCGAGTGGTTCACTGCTTGCGTAATGGAATCGGCGCAACAAATCAATCCTGCCGATGAGACCATTCCTGCCACACACATCACTGCACATGCACGTGGATCATCCATATTGCCGCAATTACAATTGCACGCGGCTGGTGCGCCCCCACAATTGCAAATGCCAGGCGTGGTGGTGCAGGTGTTACAATCGACCAGCATGCAAGTGTTATACGGCGAAAAAGGACCGTACGGACACCAGCAACAACATGGGTCTGCATCACAGCAACAGATACAATCATTATTATTGCTTTCTGTAGCTTCTGCTTGAGATTGGCCATAGCTGGTATTTGCAGGTGTACTGGAAAAACTATTTGATTCAAAGGATGGTTGGTCGCCGAGCGGAACATAGCCTTTGGATACAGCAGATACATCGTACTGGATACGAGGCGAGTCGCTAATCTCTAATTCATCACCATCCGATGCCTCATCATCTGCGTCATCGTCTGCAGTCGATTCTGGTTCCGGCTTTGCCATAGCTTGCATCATCGCGAGCGGTTTTTTCAGTTCACTAATTTTTTTATCTAATTCTTCGTTAAATATTTTTATAAGCACATCGATATGATCTGCTTTGTCTTTAAGATCGGAGTCAATTGTTAAAATATTTTTTTTGGGCCGGCGATACCAGAAAACCATTTTACCTTTTAGCGTTTCTATTTTAGGCTGGCTAACATTAGTCGATTCATCATAATTACGAATCAACTCTAATTCACGAATGACATCATTACTTGTTGGTCCATTCAAATCGCTAGTTATAATTTGAATTCTTGAATCCATTTGTTGGCGAATAATTTGAATTTCTTGTGCGGTTAACGGTGGGCGTTCAAACATTTGACAACTCCTCATCATGAAAAGTAGCGTTGAAAAGCGATGCCAGGCTAGCAGGACATGCTGATATTTTCAATATCAAAATTTAGCGAACAAAATGCAATCAATTTTTGTAAATAATTACTTGAGATATTTTTTCAACAATTTCAGACCCACACCGTTATCTAATTTTAAACCCACAAAACCTTTGCTAGGCGACTTGTGAAGCATCAAAATCAGGAAATAACAACACTGCTGGATGAACGTGCAATGCCTTGGCTAAGGTGATAGCACGATCTCTACCCATTTGTTTCACGCCACTTTCTAGTGCAGAAATATTTGATTGGCTAATGCCAGTCAACTTCGCCAAATCGTTTTGGCTTAAGCCTTGTAACTCCCGCAGCATTTTTAATGCCTCTCCTGGTGTAACCGCATTATGTACTTTAGCTTTAACAAAATTTTTTTTATCCATTTCTAGCCTCCCGATTTTTTAACGATTTTCATAAATATCCCACATAAACACCTCATATTAAATAGTATATATATTCTAAAGGATATAAGCAAGATTATAACGCTAAGATTTTATTCAGAGAAAAATCACTTCAAATATTTTTCCAACACTTCTGCGCGGGCGCGCATTTCTTCTAATTCTTCTAATAAATCGAGCACTAATGCAATACCAGGTTCATTCACTTCTAAATCATGATAAAGCCGCACCGCCGTGCGCGCACGTTGCAATTGTCTATTATCGAAACGCCAGGTTGCCAATGAAGAACCTAAATGCGGTTCCAAAATGCCATATTCCAGTAAATTTTGAATCCAGTCGGAGGATACATTACATATCTCACTTAATTCTTCTACACTAAAAGTGGTGTTATCATTCCAATCGACAATCACCATAATTTCCTGTTTCTTTTTCATATCGATCCTTAATGTCCCCAATTGTGACGCGGATCAAATGGCATTTCCTTAGCCATCGTTTCATAAATTTTACGCTGCGCTTCGTTATGCGCAGGCGGTGTCATAATTTGCAAAATGACAAATTGATTTCCTGGCTCAGTTTTATGCGGTAAACCGCGGCCTTTTAAACGTAATTTTTGACCGGATTGCGAACCCGGTGCAAGTTTTAATTCCACTGGACCACCCAAAGTAGGTGTGGGAATTTTTGCACCTAAAGCCGCTTCCCAAGGTGTAACTGGCAGCGTGAGATAAATATCGCGACCTTGCAAAGTGTAAAGCGAGTGTGGCTGAATATCCATTTCCAGGTAAAGATCACCCGCAGGACCGCCGCCTATACCTGGACTGCCTTGTTGTGATAAACGCAAAGATTGACCTTGAATAACACCGGAGGGAATGGTCACTTTTAAAGTTTTTAATTTATGCTGCACGCGACCGTGTTCATCGGCCTCTGGTATTTGCATTTGTATAGACTTACTGCCACCGTGGTAAGCTTCTTCTAAAGTCACTGGAATTTTTGCGGTTTCATCGCGCCCACGTTGTCTAACATGCGCACCGCCACGTCCTCCACGACGGAACTGCATGTGCTCACCACCGCCGCCAAAGATGGAAGAGAAAAAATCACTGAAATCAGAAAACTCTTGCCCGCCGCCACCAAAAGCTTCTTCGAATCCGCCCGCTTGTTGTTGCCAACCTGGCGGCGGACGAAAATCTTGGCCTTGTTTCCAATTACTCCCTAATTGATCATAGGCCGCGCGTTTTTTTTCGTCTTTTAAAACTTCATAAGATTCTTGAACGTCTTTAAATTTTTCTTCGGCATTAGGTTCTTTGCTAACATCGGGGTGATACTTGCGCGCTAGTTTACGATACGCGCGCTTAATGTCTTCTAAACTCGCGGTGCGAGGGACACCGAGAACTTGGTAATAATCTTTATATTGCATAAATTCGACCTCGGTCTGCTGACATTTCGCTAGACTGAGCCAGGAATCGTTGATACTCGAGCACCGCAGCGGAGTTTACATAAGAGTAAATGAGCAGCGGAGCGCAGAGTATCAACGATCCTGGCCAGGCGAGTAGAAATGTCAGTAGACCTATTTCTCTTCAGGTAATCGAACTGTTAACACATCACATTTCGCGACATGTAAAATTGCATTGGCGGTTGAGCCTAACAATAAAGATAAACCATGACGACCGTGACTACCGCAAATAATTAAATCGGCATGCACATCATCGGCGATTTTCAAAATTTTAGTTTTTGTAGGACCAACTTCGACATATTGATCGTGTTCTTTGACGCTTAATTTTCCCGCTAACTTAGTTAATGATTCGCGCGCTTCTTGGATTAATTCACCTTCAATATCTTCCACACCTAAATACGCATAACTATAACCAGGCAGCGGTTCAACAACATGAATAATGGAAAGCTTAGCACCAGTAAAACCGCGCATGCCGCGAACTTTTTCAATTAAATATTCAGTGTCATCGGTAAGATCTGTTGCAAATAAAATATGTTTGTACATAGCTGCCATCCTTTTCGTTATGCTGTCGCCGTTGCTTTAGAAAATACAATCTGGTCTTTCTTAAAACCCACTTGGATCGTATCACCCGGTGAAAATTTCCCGGATAAAATTTCCTGAGCCAAGGGATTTTCTATAAACTGTTGAACCGCCCGTTTTAATGGGCGTGCTCCGTATATGGGATCATAACCCGCTGCCGCTAAATAATCCAACGCTTCATCACTCACCACCAACCCCATTTCTCTTTCTGCAAGGCGTGTACGCACATGTTGAATTTGAATATCGGCGATTTTTTTAATTTGTTCTTGATCCAGAGGATGAAACACCACCGTTTCATCAATACGATTCATTAATTCGGGACGAAAATGTTTGGCAACCTCACCCAACACGGCATTTTTCATGGCAAAATAATCGCCGTTTTTGGAAATTTCTTGAATAAGATCGGAGCCGATGTTCGATGTCATGACAATAACCGTGTTGCGAAAATCCACCGTTCGGCCGTGACTATCCGTTAAACGACCATCATCTAATACTTGCAGTAAAATATTAAATACATCATGGTGCGCTTTTTCGACTTCATCGAGCAACACCACCGAATAAGGTTTGCGGCGTACCAATTCAGTAAGATATCCACCTTCTTCATAACCCACATAACCCGGAGGGGCGCCTACTAAACGGGCAACAGCGTGTTTTTCCATAAATTCTGACATATCAATCCGCACCATGGCTTCTTCGGTATCAAATAAAAAGGAAGCGAGTGCTTTACATAATTCGGTTTTCCCGACACCGGTCGGGCCTAAAAATAAAAATGAACCAATTGGGCGATTGGGGTCAGATAAACCAGCGCGCGAACGGCGTATGGCATTACACACAGCCGTGACAGCTTGGCTTTGTCCGATGATGCGTTGATGCAAAGCTTCTTCCATATGCAATAATTTTTGTTTTTCACTTTCTAGCATTTTAGAAACTGGAATATGCGTCCATTTCGATACCACTTCGGCCACTTCTTCTTCAGTTACTTTGCTATGCAATAATTTCGGGCCTTTTTCTTCTTTCCTTTCTGCTTGCATGGCTTCTTTTAATTTTTTTTCTAATTCAGGAATACGACCGTATTGTAATTCGGCCATTTTTGCCAAATCCCCACCACGGCGCGCCACATCAAAATCAATACGTGCGCGTTCTAATTCACTTTGCACCGTTTGTGCGCCTTGCACGGTTGATTTTTCTTTACGCCAGATTTCATCTAACTTAGCCATTTCCTTTTCTAGTTTGCTTAATTCTTCGTCTATTTTTTGTAAACGTTTTTTGGAAGCGTCATCATTTTCTTTTTTTAACGCCTCGCGTTCGATTTTCAATTGCACGATACGACGGTCCAATTTATCCATTGCTTCCGGTTTAGAATCCATTTGCATACGGATATTACTGGCGGCTTCGTCGATGAGATCAATGGCTTTGTCAGGTAATTGTCTGCCAGTGATATAACGATGAGACAAAGTAGCCGCCGCGACTAAAGCTGAATCGGTAATTTGCACGCCGTGATGTAATTCGTAGCGTTCTTTTAATCCGCGTAAAATGGCAATCGTATCTTCGACGGAAGGTTCATCAACTAAAATCGGTTGGAAACGGCGTTCGAGTGCTGCATCTTTTTCAATATATTTTCGATATTCGTCGAGGGTAGTGGCACCGACGCAATGTAATTCACCACGGGCGAGGGCCGGTTTCAACATATTACCCGCATCCATCGCACCTTCGGCTTTGCCTGCACCGACTAAATTATGCAATTCATCGATAAAAAGAATCACTCTGCCTTCGTCTTTAGCAAGCTCATTCAAAACCGCTTTCAAACGTTCTTCAAATTCACCACGATATTTTGCACCGGCGAGCAACGCGCCTAAATCTAATGAAAGTAAGCGTTTATTTTTCAAGCCTTCTGGCACTTCACCATTGATAATGCGCTGCGCTAAACCTTCAACGATGGCCGTTTTACCCACGCCCGGTTCACCAATTAAAACGGGATTGTTTTTAGTGCGGCGCGAAAGCACTTGGATAGTACGGCGAATTTCCTCATCGCGGCCGATCACAGGATCTAATTTGCCTTTTTCCGCGCGCTCAGTAAGATCGATGGTGTATTTTTCCAAAGCACGGCGTTGATCTTCTGCAGAAGCGCTATCGACCCGCTGTCCGCTGCCACCACGTTCTTCATCAATCGCTTTTTCTAAAGTTTGCTTAGTGGCACCGGATTTACGCAAAATTTCACCCAACGAACCGGGATCATCAATGGCCGCTAATAAAAATAATTCCGTAGAAATATATTGGTCCTTACGTTTTTGCGCGAGTTTGTCGGTTAAATTGAGAGTACGGTTTAGTTCGTTTGAAATGTGAACATCACCACCGGTTCCTTCTACTTGTGGCAAGCGCTGTATAGCTGCATCTACTTGCGAACGCAGCGCAGAGAGATTAGCGTTAGCTTTGGTGAGAATCGGCACAATGCCACCGCTGTCTTGATCGAGCAAAACTTTCATGACATGCAGCGGCTCAATAAAACCATTATCGCGGCCTAAAGCGAGAGATTGTGCATCAGCAAGAGCAGTTTGGAACCGGCTGGTTAATTTATCCATGCGCATATAAAACCCTCAATAAAATACTTACGCTTACGAGTATCTTAACATAGGGACGAAGTAGAAATGTTCAAGGATGAAAAAATGGGCCGTCTGCGATTCGAACGCAGGACCAACAGGTTAAAAGCCTGCTGCTCTACCGACTGAGCTAACGGCCCATTTGTCTGAGCCGCCAATATTACCGAATTCGGGGAAAATATCAATGGTTTCTGGCTAATACGTAAAATTTCGCTGCATGAGTCTATGGTGGGACTGGTCATAGCGCTATAAGATCACTCAGACCCAACGGAGCCAGGAGCGTTAGCGACTGGTTATAAAAATTAAAAAATATATTTACAACCAGTCGCGTAGTTTATCCCGTCATGCTCTTAGACGGGACTCCTGGCTCCGTTGGATCTAGGATTTTTAGATTTATCGTCCCGCCACGTCTCCCCACAAATACTTATGCAACTGAATTTGCATCCTTACTGGTAAGCGATCTTGCAAAATCCAGTCCGCCAACTCTCCCGGCTTTTGCTGTTGGTAACTCGGCGAAAATAATACCTCACATACATCCGACAACTGATATTGCTCGAGTATTTTTTTAGCCCATTCATAGTCCGTGCGATGACAAATCACGAATTTAATTTGATCCTGTGGCAACAAATGCGCCATATTTTCCCAGCGATTTTTTGTCTCTTCCAATGAACCGGGTGTTTTAATATCGACTATTTTCACCACGCGTTTATCTACAGCGGAAATATCGATAGCGCCGCTCGTTTCCAATGATACATGGTATCCCGCATTGCATAATTGCTCGAGCAACTCGATGCACGCCTTTTGCGCAAGAGGTTCGCCGCCAGTCACCGTGACATAACGAGTGGGATACGATGCCACCTGTTTTAAAATATCGGCAATAGCGACCTGGGAACCACCTTGGAAAGCATAAGCCGTATCGCAATATTGACAGCGTAAGGGACAACCAGTAAGACGTATAAAAACTGTCGGGATACCGACCGTTCGAGTTTCACCCTGCAGAGAGAAAAAAATTTCAGTGATGCGTAAACGGGACATGAATTAATGTCCCGCTAGCCTTATTTGCTTTAATTGTTCCGAAGCAAGGTGAGCTGAAGCAGATCCAGGATATTGATTAATAACTTTCTTGAAAGCATTTTTGGCATCTGACCAATTAAACTGCGCCGCATAGATTAAACCCAGCTTGAGCTGAGCATCAGAAACACGCGGACTATCGCCAAAGGTGGTGACAACCGTGTTAAATTCCGTCATGGCTTGAGCATTTTTGCCCATCAAACCATATAATTCGCCAAGCCAATAATGCGCATTGGCTGCAAATTGACCGGTGGGATATTTTGCTAACATATTTTGCAAAGCTTGAACGGCTTGATTATATTTTTTTGCTTTGATGTAATTATAAGCCGTCTGATAAATGGCCTGTTCTTCTGCGACATTAGGTTGATTGTTACTGGCATTTGCTTTGATACGTGACACACTGGGTTTGGGTTGAGCGGTAGCTATTTTTTTCGAATCCATCAACAAACCATCATCAGCTAAAGCGGCCCGGGTCGAAGGGACCACAGGTTTGGGTTTTGCTGCTTTAATTTCTTTATCTACAATTTGATCAGGAAGAGCGGCAGGCGGATTATTATTTTGTTGGGCCAATCGTTTATCCAAATCGCTATACATGGTGCGTTGTTGATTTTCCGCTTGCTGTTGCTTGTGGGTCAATTCTTCCACTTGGTTACGCAAGTTTTGCACTTGTTTTTGCAAAGAATCCATTTGAGCATTCGATTCTTTGTTTTGTAAATTATTAATTTGTTGCTCCATGCGAGCCATTCGCTGCTCAAGAGTCAATGGTTGGGCTGGAGCTTGCGGTGAATAGGCAAATGTTTTGGCTCCGGAGGAAGCATTAGCGGAAGCATCTGCCGAAGGTCCTGGCGTTGCATCTGGAGCAGATCCTGTTGCTGCTTGTCCTTGATCGGGCATACCATCAAATTGCGTTGGCAAATTATCTGCATCATACACCGGCGCTTGTTCAGCAAAAACAGGCATCGCGATGACTAACATCATCGCGATACTAATAGTTTTTAATGAGTGTATTAAGCGCATAGTTTATGACTGCAGAAAGGCGATGACAGAGCGACGATCCTTCTCGTAAGCTGATTCAGTGTGACCCTGAAGGGCTAGTTTTTCTGCACCATAACTAATAATGCGGATTTGCGAAGGACTGACGCCATTGGCACGCAACAACTCAGCGACCGCTTTTGCACGGCGTTCACCTAGGCCAATGTTATATTCACGACTGCCGCGTGGATCAGTGTGTCCTTCAAGAAGGATTTTGGCATTGGGATGGGCGATAAGATAATTCGCATTCGCTGCAATAGCCGGTTTATCACTGTCATGCACAATATTACTATCGAAATCGAAATAATAAATACGATTAGAGACCAGTGTGCTGCTGCGGCCGTTGCGATTAACTTGATCATTAAAATTGCCGGTTCTATGTAAACCTGCCGTTTGTACGCCATTACCATTATTGTAAGCTGCATTAGCATCATTGACGGCATTAGGATCATAACTATTTTTATGCATAGAATGACATGCTGCGAGCAAAACAATACTGCCTCCGATCAGGGCAGTGCGAAACCATTTATTCCAGTTCATATAAGCTCCCCTTTTCTCATTTCAGTAAGTGCTACATTCTACTAGAAAGAGTATACCGCGAAAATTTTCCAGATCAAGATAAATACGATTATTAACTAATATATGGCGACCACGCCGGATCTTGTGCCTCTCCATTCCGAGCTGGTAAGCGTATTTGTACTCGCCCATCAGTAGACACCATAGCCAACACGCTTCGGCCATTATAAATCGTATCATAAAGAATCATGCTGCCATTTGGCGCCATACTTGGCGAGTCATTATCTTTCCCAGCATTGGTCAGTATTCGCAAAGCACTGGTGTCTAAATCTTGAATCGCAATTTGATAAGCTTCGGATTCACGGTGAATAAAAGAAATACGGCTGCCATCGCTGGTAAACGAAGGCCGGGCATTATAATCACCCTCATAACTCACACGAGAAACATTACCTGAGGCGAGCGTGATCTGATAAATCTGCGGACCGCCGCTGCGATTGGAAGTAAACAGTAAAAAGCGGCTATCAGGTGACCAAGCGGGCTCAGTATTAATATACCAATCGTTGGTATATTGCGTTAATTTGTGACTGCCGATATCCATTACATAGATATTGGGTGAACCGGATTTAGATAAAACTACGGCAATTTTCTTGCCATTCGGTGACCATGCAGGAGCACCGTTAATTCCTGGAAATTGGCTTAACAAATAGCGACTACCATTTTCCACATTCTGGATATAAATCGAAGCGCGCTGATTTTCAAATGAGACATAAGCTAATTGTTTACCATTGGGTGACCAAGCTGGAGACATAATGGGATCAGGTGAGGTCAACAATGGTTGTGGGTTATAACCATCTTGATCGGAAACTTCCAATGTATATTGCGCGGGTGCATTATCGGGGCGTTGTACAACAACATAAGCCAGTTTAGTAGAGAAAATACCGCGTATGCCCGTGAGTTGCTGATAAATAAGATCGCTAATATGATGCGCCAAGGTCCGTAACTCGTCGCTGGAAACGGTATAGCTACGATTTAAAATAACATTTTGTGATGAGAGGGTTTGCTGGCCGTTCACAATGTCAATTAATTGAAAACTTACTTGAAAGCGGCCGGCGCCAACAGCCTTCATTTTGCCTATCACTAAATCATCTGCACCGAGGCGATGAAAATAATTAGATTGCACTTCCGCAAGACTGCTGGGGACAACTGTCAATGCATGCCGGCCATAGACTTTAAAACGACCACTATTTTGTAAATCATTGGTGATGATATCGGAAACATCTGTTGTTGATGAATTATCTTGCAAAGCAAATGGAGCAATCGCGATAGGAATTGCTCCCGCAACCCCGCGTGTTAATTCCAAACTTAACATTGCACTGGCAGGATAAGAAATGAATAAGGCTATGAAAAAGAAGCTGAGACTAATTAATTTACGCAACATATAAAATCCTCGGATTAAGAGCTAAATTACACCTCATATATGGAAGAAATTGCAAGAATTTTAATGAGCAGAATGTTCTTCTTCAAGCATTTGTGGGATTTTTTTCTCAGCAGAGAGGGAAGACGTCAATAAACGTCCTTGCAAATATTGGTAGCCAGCGACTTGCAATAATTTTCTTTGCTCTTCATTTTCGATACCCTTAATGACCAGCATAATATTTAAGGTTGCGGCTAGCGTAAATATTGCATTAACCAAAACCTGACTTTTGTCATTCTTAACAAAATCTTTAATGAATATGGCATCCAGTTTCAAACAATCGATATTAAAATATTTTAACAATTTAAAAGAAAAATCTCCGCTACCAAAATCATCAATGGCTATTTTAATTCCCAAATGATTTAACATATGAAAAGTTTTATTCATATTTTCTGAATAAACTAACCCGATGGTTGAGATATTCAATACTAATTCTGATGGTTCAAAATTAATTTCTCGTAACATCTCGGCCAAATGGGGGACAAACTGTGGATGATTGAGTTGCGCCGCCGCTACTGGTACACCAATATATTTTGGATTAAACCCAAGCGACCGCCAATTTTGCAATCGTCTGCAAGCCTGTTGCGTTAGCCATTGTCCAAGGCCCATGATTTTTCCACACGCTTTTGCTATTTCAAAAAGTTCCGCCGATTCTATTAAACCCAATTCTGCATGATGCCAACGAATATTAGCATCCATACAAATAACCATGCCTTGTTTCGCATCTAAAATAGGCTGATAAAATATTTCTAATTGTTGATAAAAATTTTCTTGTGATGCGCTGGCGCGCAAAATAAATTCCCGTTGACCGCGTTGTTGAATTTCTGCGTGATAAAATAGATAACTATTTTTTCCTTGTATTTTTGCCTCATAAAGAGCTTGTTCTGCTTTATGTATCAAAGTATCGCTATCTGTTCCGTCTACAGGATAAATAGCAATGCCTATCCCCATGGTGATATTAAATTCCTGACCATCAATTCGGATTGGCTCAGCAAAGGCATGAAATAAACGCTGCACCACCACTGCAGCCACTTCAGGCCGCGCTAATTGAGCTAATAAAATGAAGAAAGTATCTTTACCATAACGTGTCACTGCATCAATTTTGCGAATGCTTGATAAAATACGTAAAGAAACTTCTTTTAATACCCTATTGCTAAGCTTATGTCCTAACGCATTATTCACTACGTGGAAATCATCGACATCTAAACACAAAACGCCGACTATATAATGAAACCGCTGACCATTTTCAACAGCTCGTTCTAAATCATCCTTAAAAATTTCCCAGATAGGCAGGTCAGTCGCTAAATCTTTTAATGCTTGCTGTGCAGTTTTCGCTTTAAGCTCAGCTATTTCTGCGGATAAATCCCTTTCATTTTGTGCGGCCACCATTAAAGCGGATTGATTGGTAAATAATTTCTTTCGTAAACGAATTAATTGATAAGCACTACCAAGCACATAGGTAAATAAGACAATGATCAGGATAATACTGACAATACTAAATATCTGATGTAGCACTTGGTTTACCTCCATGTATGCAGTTTACAATTCAACGGAGCCAGGAGCGTCAGCGACTGGTTACAAAATACACCAGTCGCTGACGCTCCTGGCTCCGTTGAATTGTGAAGACCTAATTACGCCTGGCCCTATTGAAATCTGGTTCCCTACTTCCACTTTAAGCTAACCAGGTGAAAGATGGCAAAGATGCCAAGACACTTTCTGGTCTAACTTTGAGCTGAAATGACCTAAATGGTTCGAATTCATCCTTGTTGCTCGGTACCGGTAATGGAGAAGATTTAAATACGGCTGCACGAGCGGAACGATCAAGCGCAGGGTCGCCACTACTTTTTACTAATTGTACATCAATTACCATGCCACCTGGAGCAAGCCGAATGAGCAGCACACAGCTAAGATGTTTGTTCACCCCCACCGGAATTAACCAATTTCGACTAATCGTTTGCAAAATGAGCGCTTTATATTTATCAATCACGCCTTGCATTTGTTGGTTACGCGCCACTTGCAGTAGATTTTGTTCGTTTAATAATTGCTGCTTTAAATTGCTTTCAGCTTGCTGTTGCAAAGTTTTTTCAAAAGCCGCTTTTAATTTCTTCTGTTTGATTTTTTTCTCGAGCTCAGCGTGTTTTTGCAAATCTTTTAACAAATCATTGGGATTAAAATTATTTGGCACGACGGGTGGCACGGGTTTTTTCTGCACCAACACTTTCTTTTTTTCCACTTTTAATGGAATAGCATTATTCTTTGTAGTCACCACTGGAGGTGGAGTGGGTTTACTAATGGGTTTTGGCGGCGGTAATGGCTTTTTCTCTGCTTGGACCACAGGTTTAACTGGCGGATGATTCGGCAAAGAATTTTTAATCGGAGTAATTTTATTAATAACAGCCGCATTAATGATATTGGCATTATCATGCGATTGCTGCACCACTGGCATTTCAGTATTAAATTCAAAACTGACAATCAAAATCACTAAAACAACCAGATGAACACTTAGTGAAAGCAAGAAATATTTACGCGACATTGTTAAGCCCTGTTTACATTTCTACTAGGGTCTGTTGACAATTCTACTAGTCTGGCCCGAATCGCCTTAGTTCACATTCGCATTCCCTGACATTGGATTTTGTGAATCAGTAATCAAACCTACCCTAGCAGCACCCGCATTTTGTAACAATACCATGGCTTCCACCACTTTTCCGTAGTTCGCATTTTTATCCCCACGCACCAATACCGGACGTTGATCTGCCGCTGTGAGTTGGGTGGATACTAAATGACTCAGCACCCGCGCAGTGATCGGCTGATTGGGTTTATCCGCCAGATTGAGGTAAAAATTACCGGTTGCATCGACAGTAACAATTAACGGTTCTTTTTGATCCGGCAGGCTACTCTTAGCCGTGGTTTTTGGTAAATCCACTTTTACCCCTTGTGTTAATAATGGGGTAGTAATCATAAAAATGACCAACAACACTAACATCACATCAATAAAGGGGACGACATTAATATCAGCGATTAAGCGCCGTGCGCCACGTTGTTCAAGATAGGCCATTTTCAGCAGACTCCTTTACCATGGATTTATCTTGTAATTGGCGAAATAAAATATTGATAAAACCTTCTTGGAAGGCATCAAAACGATTTAACAAGCGGTTAATATCGGATGCATATCGATTATAAGCAACTACCGCTGGAATAACCGTAAATAGACCTAATGCGGTCGCAATCAATGCTTCGGCGATCCCTGGCGCCACCATGGCAATAGTCGCTTGTTGCACCTGTGCCAAGGCGCGGAAGGATTGCATGATGCCCCAAACCGTGCCAAACAAACCAACATACGGACTGGTTGTCCCGACGATAGCTAAAAATGGCAAAGAAGTTTCTAATTTATCTTGCTCTTTCATCTGTTCCACACGCATCGCCCGTTGCACATTTTCGATAATGGGTTCTGCTGGCAAATTTGGGTTATTGGTTTTACGAAAACGTAAAAATTCACGAAATCCAGCATGAAATATTGATTCTACGCCACGCAGATGAGCTTTTTGTTTAGTACATTGGACATAAAACTCGCCGAGATCGCCACCCGACCAAAATAACTCTTCGAATTTATTAGTGGCTTTGCGTATGCTGCGAATATAAGCAGCACGTTGGAAAATATACATCCAAGAAAAAATCGAGGCACCGATTAATAACAACATTACCAGTTTTACTACCAGGCCAGCATTGATGAAATAATTTAGTAAAGTTGAATCCCAAGTCACAATAGTTTCTCCGCATCAATTTTTCAAAGGATGATTAATTATACTATATTATTTAAAAGTGAGCATGCTTTCAAATAAACAAACGGAGCCAGAAGCGTCAGCGACTGGTTATAAATTTTTATCACCAGTCGCTGACGCTCCTGGCTCCGTTCGTCCTGGCTCTATATTCACTATTCTTCCAATAAACTCAAATTTTTTGTAAAAGGAACCTTCTCTGACATTTTCAACCCAAAATGCAAGTAAGCATTTTTAGTTGCCATCCGCCCGCGCGGAGTGCGAATCATAAATCCTTGTTGGATTAAAAATGGCTCAATCACATCTTCCACCGTGTCGCGTTCTTCGTTGATTAATGCTGCCAAACTTTCGATACCGACTGGCCCACCATCAAATTTTTCAATCATAGCTAATAAGAGCTTTCTATCCATCACATCAAAACCTTGATGGTCAACATCCAGAAAATCGAGCGCTTGGCGGACGATCGCTAAAGTCACTACACCATTCGCTTTTACTTCAGCATAATCGCGCACCCGCCGTAATAAGCGATTGGCAATACGTGGCGTGCCGCGTGAACGTTTAGCAATTTCACTGGCGCCTTCTGGATCGATAGTGATTTTTAAAATTCGCGCCGAACGCTGGACAATTTCCGCCAAATCTTCCGGTTGATAAAACTCCAGCCGCTGCACGATACCAAAACGATCGCGCAAAGGCGAAGTCAATAAACCGGCACGAGTCGTCGCGCCAATTAACGTAAACGGTGGTAAATCAAGTTTGATTGAGCGCGCCGCCGGGCCTTCGCCAATTAAAATATCGATTTGATAATCTTCCATCGCCGGATATAAAATTTCTTCGACCACCGGACTTAAACGGTGGATTTCATCAATAAATAAAACATCACGTTCTTGAAGGTTAGTTAATAAAGCGGCCACATCGCCGGCGCGCTCTAACACTGGGCCGGAAGTTTGTTTCAAACTCACCCCCAATTCCGCCGCCACAATATGAGCAAGCGTGGTTTTACCCAATCCCGGTGGGCCAAATAATAAAACATGATCCAGCGCCTCATTACGACCCCGCGCCGCTTGAATAAAAATCGACATTTGTTCGCGCACCGCTTGCTGACCGATGTATTCTTTCAGCGCACGCGGACGCAGCGCGCGATCGACTGGATCAGCGACTTGTTGCTCAGGCGAAATAAGGCGTTGCGTTTCCATTAGACAGCCTCCCGTAATGCGCGGCGGATTAAATGCTCACTGGTTAAGCTGCCATCATCAGCTTTGCCCACCATGCGGCTGGCCTCTTGCGGTTTATAACCTAAACTGACCAGTGCAGATACGGCATCTTGAATGATTTGCTGCCTTGCTCCAGCACTCGAAATTGGTACCGGTTTTGCAGAATTTTCCAGCGGCATGACCCAATCTTTCAATTTATCCTGCATTTCCATTACTAAACGCTCGGCGGTTTTTTTGCCCACCCCCGGCATGCGCACTAAACTCGCTGTATCGTGTTGTTGCACACACCGCACAAATTCAGCAGGTTCAACGCTAGATAAAATAGTCAGCGCTAATTTGGGACCGACGCCGTTCACTTTTAATAAAGTGCGAAATAATGTGCGTTCTTCGCGCGTATAAAATCCACATAAAATATGTGCATCTTCGCGTACGATAAGATGGGTGTGAAGAGTGACTTCTTGGCCGAGTTCGGGCAAACGATAAAAGGTGGTCATGGACGCTTCCACTTCATAGCCGACGCCGTGCACACCGAGCAAGAGCTGCGGCGGTTGTTTTTCGAGGAGGATACCGTGTAGTTGTCCGATCATGGGAATTCTCTACTGATTGATGGTAGCAGTGTATCATAGCGCTGGGAAACGCTGAACAGCTTGCAGTGGGTTAGGATAGTGTCAAACGCCTTAACTCATCTTCTAATACCACCGGATTTGGCATCCGCGACACCTCAACATCAGCTTTAGGTGAGGGGATTGGGTTATCCGCAGGTGTTGGTTGTGGAGTTATACCTAAACCTAGATTAGCAGTGAGGGTACCTGAACGAGAAGCCGCGCTATCGGATTGCGCAGTGCTGGTATTTGCTTCAGCAAATTCAGTAGGATGCAAAAGACGATATTGTGCGCAACGACGAGTACCTTCTGTAATAATAAGCTTGATCTGTTTATCAAATTTCTCCCATTTCTTTAACGATTCGTTAATAGCAATTTGATCAATCTCTCGGGCGAATTTTACCTTCAACTGCACTAATTCATAGGAATTTTTATCGACTACGCGAGGAATCCAGCTATGTTTATGCTTAGACCCGTCTAAATGAAAAATTTTATCTAATGATCGTAAATGCGATAATATCCTGGCAGCTTCTAGTGATATTGAAGCCTGTTCTAATAATTTTTTTTCTTTCACAATAACTAAGCAAGCATATAAAGCACAAGCAGCATGACCTGAATATTCTTTATCAATGTCTGCATGAGTTTTAAATTTAAATTTATAAACACTTGAATCGGGCAAAGGATCGCCGCACTTTATACTTTTATCTGACTTTTCAGGTTCCTGCTCTTTTTTATTTTTCTTAGAACTTTGTTTTTCTTCGGCAATTAATTTTCTATGATCGGGAACTAACTTAAACACTTCTACCATTAATTCATTTAATTTTGTCTCTACCGGAATTTTGGGACGTGTTCCAGCCATAACTGACTCCTCTCAAAAAATTATTTCGAAATTCTTTCCGTTATTTTTCGTAAAAATCTTGCTTGTGCATGACAAAGTGCAACCGCTAATGCATCCGCTGCATCCGCTTGCATTTTACCAGTTAAATTTAATAATCGTTGCACCATGAATTGTACTTGCTCTTTTTTAGCGGCACCATATCCCACGACAGATTGCTTTACTTGTCTTGCTGAATATTCAGCGACGGGAATTTCTAAAGCCACAATCGCAGCGCCGCGCGCTTGACCTAGTTTTAAAGCGGAATTGGGATTTTGATTCATGAATATTTGTTCAATAGCAGCTTCGTGCGGTTGATAAGTTTGAATGATGTTACGCAAGCCGATAAAAATTTGCCTCAGACGTTCGGTGGGCGGATATTCTGCGAGATTGAGATAGCCGCTGGTGAGGTAAATGTGCCGATTTCCTTCTAAGCGGATCACGCCGTATCCTGTCTGGCGCGAGCCGGGATCGATTCCCATGATCACGGTCATTTTATATTTATCCTTAAAATTTAGTCCCACCCGAATAATGTCCTGTCATGCCAGCGAAGGCTGGCATCCAGCTTAAAATATTTTATACTGGATGCCAGCCTTCGCTGGCATGACAGAAAACCTTATCCCAGCTTCGCTAAAATATCATTTGGTATATCGGCATTCGAGTACACCGATTGCACATCTTCAAAATCTTCCAACATATCCACCATGCGCACTAATTTTTCTGCCGTATCTTTATCTTCAATCGGCACGCTGGTCGCTGCAATCATCGTAATATCCGATTGTTCGGGTTGTAATCCTTTTGCCAACATTGCATCTTTTATCACAGCAAATGTTTCGGGTGTGGTCACTACATCAATACTTTTATCATCATTCACCACCACATCTTCCGCGCCAGCTTCGAGCGCAATCTCCATCACTTGTTCTTCATTCACTCCTGGAGCAAAGGTAATTTGGCCTGATTTTTTAAATAAATAAGATACCGAACCATCAGTACCAAGATTACCACCGAGTTTGGTGAGAATGTGCCGTACTTCTGCTACGGTACGATTACGATTATTCGTCATACAATCCACCATGATGGCCACACCGCCCGGGCCATAACCTTCGTAGCGCACTTCTTCTAGCTCCGCGCCTTCACCACCGCCGGTGCCGCGTTTAATGGCACGTTCAATCACATCTTTGCTAATGTTAGCATCTTGTGCTTTATCCAACACCGCGCGCAAACGCGGATTATCATTGGGGCTGCCGCCGCCGGTACGCGCTGCCACGGTCAATTCGCGAATTAATTTTGTATAAAGCTTGCCTCGCTTCGCATCTTGCTTAGCTTTATGGTGTTTGATATTCGCCCACTTACTATGCCCGGCCATATTTATTTTTCCCCTCTAGCGAAATCTTATCAATCCGAAACCTTACCCTTTTTATCATGAGTTACAACTCGAATGCCTAATTCAATTAACTGCTCTGGCTCAACTGGCGCCGGCGCCTCCATTAACGGACAGCTTGCGGTTTGTGTTTTCGGGAAAGCAATCACATCACGAATAGAAGTAGCGCCAGTCATCAACATGACTAATCGATCTAAACCAAAAGCAATGCCGCCATGCGGAGGACAACCCATTTTCAACGCGGTTAATAGATGACCGAATTTCGCATGCGCATCTTCGTCGCTAATATTTAATAACTTAAATACTGCCATTTGTAACTCTGAAGAATTAATACGGATAGAACCGCCGCCAAGTTCGGTACCGTTTAACACCATATCATAGGCGCGCGATAATACTTGGGTTGGATCTTTAAATAAATCTTCAATTTTATCGACCTTAGGCGCCGTGAAAGGATGATGACAGGCGGATAATTTACCTTCGCCTTTTTCAAACATCGGGAAATCAGTAACCCACAAAATTCGCCAACCCGGCTGTATGAGCTTACGATCATGGCCTAATCTAACGCGTAACCCACCGAGCGCATCATTGACGATCTGCGCTTTGTCGGCACCAAAAAATAAAATATCGCCGACTTGTGCGTTAGCACGTTCACATAAAGCCTTGACCACGGTCTCAGGAATAAATTTTAAAATTGGCGATTGCGGTCCTTCATTGGTAATTTTAATATACGCTAAACCACGCGCACCAAAACCGCTGATATATTTCGTGTAATCATCAATTTCTTTACGGCTAATGTCTGCGCCACCCGGCACACGTAACACAGCGACACGACTATGCGGATCATTGGCGGGTTCAGCAAAAACTTTAAATTCCACTGTTTTCATTAAATCAGCCACATCCACGATTTCTAATGGAATGCGTAAATCCGGCTTATCTGAACCAAAACGTCGCATCGCTTCTTGATAAGTCATGCGTGGGAACAGAGGTGGTAGCTCAACTTGTAATAACTCCGCGAACATACCGCGCACCATTTCTTCCATCAGCGTTTGAATTTCTTCTTCGTTTAAGAAAGAAGTTTCGATATCTAATTGGGTAAATTCAGGCTGACGATCCGCACGCAAATCTTCATCGCGGAAACAACGAACAATTTGATAATAGCGATCAAGGCCGGCCATCATCAGTAATTGTTTAAATTGCTGCGGCGATTGCGGTAGCGCGAAAAAATATCCGGGATAGGTTCGGCTTGGCACTAAATAGTCGCGCGCACCTTCCGGTGTGGCGCGGGTCAAGCAAGGTGTTTCAACATCGATAAATCCATTCGCATCCAAAAAGCGCCGTAGATAACGTGCAATCGCCGCACGGAATTTAATTCTTTCTAACATTTCTGGACGACGCAGATCGAGATAACGGTAACGTAAGCGGGTTTCTTCACCGACATCATGATATTCATCAATGGGGAAGGGCAGCATTTCTGAACGATTCAAAATTTTAATATCGCGAGCATCGATTTCAACTTCGCCAGTCGGAATATGGGCATTGACCGTGCCTGCAGGGCGGCGGCGTACTCGGCCACGAATTTGTACCACAAACTCACTACGCAGCGATTCCGCTGTTTTGAACGCGGTTTGTTGTTCAGGCGCAATTACGGCTTGTACTATGCCTTCCCGATCGCGCAAATCAATGAAAATCACGCCACCGTGATCACGACGACGATGTACCCAACCTGCTAAGGTAACTTCCTGATCTAATTGAGTAGCAGTAACATGACCACAATAATGACTACGCATACTTAACAACCCCTGCCTCTTATTTTTTTAACATTGCACCATTGGTTTTGATTAAATGACCATTTGGCTGAACAACACCTAAGGAAATAACAAATTTTAATGCCTGATCAACACTCATCTCGAGCTCTATGACTTTGCTTTTGGGCGCCATCATTAAAAATCCTGAGGTTGGATTGGGTGTGGTGGGAATAAAAAAGCTCACCATTTTTTCGCCTTCCCCGGCTTTTTCGATTTCGCCCGTCGCATCACCTGTTTGAAAAGCGATACTCCACAAACCAGCACGCGGATATTCTACCAGTAATACTTTGCGAAACGATTGGCCGCCCGGCGCAAACAAAGTCTGCAAAACTTGTTTAACACCCGTGTAAACACTTCTAACCAAAGGAATACGGCCTATGAAAGCATCCCACATGGCAACAAACCACCCGCCGATCACATTGGCAACAATTATGCCGGTACCAAAAATGATCAAAAGGATGATGAGCACACCAATCCCTGGGACATGCATGCCTAGCAAAGCATCGGGTTGATAACGAACGGGTAATAATTTTAAGATGCTATCTAATAAATCAACCAAAAATTTGATTACTAACAACGTCACCCAGATCGGCAACCAAAATAATAAACCTGCAATAAAATATTTTCTCAAAAATGCGATCATTTTTTCTCCGTCTTCTTGTCAGAAGTTTTAATGGTAGTTTTGCCTTCATTTTTCTTTTTTGCTTCGCCAGATTTTGGCTCTTTGGCTGACTCCTTATTTGATCCGGCCGCAGCAGAATCACTCTGCTTTGTTTCTCCTGTATTTTTTGCATCCGAGCTATTTTCCGACTCTTTTTTAGTCTTTTCACCCTTATCTTTGCCCTTGTCTCGAAAATCAGTGACATACCAACCCGTACCCTTTAATTGAAAAGAAGGCGCCGAAACCAATTTTTGCAGGGTAGATTTATTGCAAATCGGGCATTTTTTAAGCGGTTTTTCAGATATTTTCTGAAACGCTTCCATTACATGGCCGCAGGTATTACATTGATATTCATAAATCGGCATAACTACCATTCCACTCTTCCAGCTTTCGGGTGGTATATTCTAATCGGATTTGCAGTGGGATGAAAGGATTTAGCTTGCTTGTAATTCAATAATTTTGTCCAGCGGGAGCTCAGTAATTTTTGCAATAAAACTCAAGTCAGAACCTTCTAATAATAAACGCTTAGCAATAGTGAGAAGAGCTTTTTCCATGCCTTGCTCCATGCCTTGTTCCATGCCTTCCTTCATGCCTTGCTCCCTGCCTTCTGCTCTTAATTGTTCACCTAAGGTCACGACTTCTCCTCCTAAATTATAAAGATTAGCTATCTATTGCTTGCAGCTCCATAATTTTTACCAGCGGGAGCTCGGTAATTTTTGCAATAAAATTCAATTCCGAACCTTCAAATAGTAAACGCTTAGCAATGGAGAGGCGGGTTTTTTCTACGCCTTTTTCCATGCCTTTTTCCATGCCTTTCTCAATGCCTTCTGCTCTACCTTCTGCTCTACCTTCTGCTCTTCCCTCTGCTCTTAATTGTTCACCTAAGGTCACGGCTTCTTCTCCTAATTCTGAAGTAATTTGAGTATTTATTATTTCAAAAAATTCTTCTTTATCTTTCAACTCACCACGTTCTAAAAGATATTGTAACACAATAAAAATATAATCCCTCCCTCCGGCATAATCAAGACGGCGCAAAATTTCGGCAATCTGTTTTAGGTAGGGTAAAATGTCTCGCGCAAAAATATGTTTTAAAACAAATTCCATTACTCCTGACCATGTCCTTTGTTTCAACTTTTCATCATTTATTTGACCAAGATCGACTAATTGAAAAGGTTTAAAAAAATATTTATCTATCAGTTCGATTGGCGCATCAACTATATCGCGGATATCAGTTGAATAAGGATACTTACGATCAGCATGATAAACCACGATTGGATATACCAAAGGCAATGATTTTTGTTTAGTAAGTTTTATATGCTGATCGATAATATTGCAGCAATATTTATAAATCCGAAATGGCATCAATTCATCAGGAGTACTTTGGTGTTCTAACAATAAATAGATATACACTTCCCGGTCTTTCATAGTCGTTTTATATAACACATCCACCATAGATTCTTTCCTAATGTCATCTATATATGATCGAGGTTGTTGTGCTAGATCTTCCAAACTTATCACCTCAAGAATTTCTTTCGGCAAATGCGCCGCCATAAATTCACGCGCAACGCGTAGATCACCCATGGCTGCACGAAAAAATTGATCGTGTGCATGCACAATTGGGTTAACAATAAATTTTTTCTCAGCCATAGAGTGACTCGGCGCAAAGTAATCGCTGGGGAAATTAGAGAATGTTTGAAATGAAAATTGTGAGAAAACGATGCTATGCAGATCATCGTTTATAATATTAATTCTTTTTTTCGTCAATATTTTTCTATAAAAATCCAAGACAAATTTAATCATTTTTGCTATGATTCCCCCACCTTTCTCGACGAGGCTCCGTCATGGAAAAATCCATCTTAATTACCGGCTGTTCAAGCGGAATAGGTTTATGTGCTGCCCAAGAATTGAAAAAACGTGGTTATCGCGTGTTCGCTACTGCGCGTAAAACTGCGGATGTTGAAAAATTAAATTCTTTAGGTTTAGAAAGCCTGCCATTGGATATAAACGACTCCGATGCTATACGCAAGACGCTTGCAGAAATTTTGCGACGCACTGGCGGCACATTATATGCCTTGTTTAATAACAGTGGTTATTTTGAGCCAGGCGCGGTGGAAGATGTTAGCCGTGATCGAATGCGCATACAATTTGAAACGAATGTATTTGGGCCAATGGAATTAACGAATCTTGTTCTGCCCATCATGCGCAAACAAGGTTATGGTCGGATTATTCAAAATTCTTCGATATTAGGTACTATCACCTTGCCTTATTATGGTGCTTATAATGCATCAAAATTTGCATTAGAAGGATTTAATAATACCTTGCGGCTAGAATTGCGTGGCACGAATATTTTTGTTTCGATTATTGCACCTGGTCCCATTGAAAGTAAATTTCGCGAAAATGCTTTTCAACATTATCAAAAAGTTTTAAGTGATAAACCGAGTGTGCATATCAACACTTATAAGCAACTTGAGAAAACTTATTTTGCGAATAGTGCAAAACGCTCGTCATTTTCCTTACCACCGACAGCCGTAGTAAAAAAATTAATTTTAGCTTTGGAAAGCAAACATCCCAAAGCACATTATTACATTGGTTTTCCAGCGCAGTTATTTGCTTTCTTGCGTCGAATATTACCGGAATCGGCGATGGATTGGTTAGCAGTAAAAATCTGAGGTTACTTATTTATGTCATACATTCTCGTTCTATATTATAGTCGCTACGGTGCGGTGAAAGAAATGGCGCAACATGTCGCGCGCGGCGTGGAATCCATTGCTAACATGGAAGCACGAATTCGCACCGTGCCACCTGTCACTACTACCGTACAAACACCCGAGCCTAGTATTCCAGATAGCGGCGCTCCTTATGCTACCCTCGATGATTTAAAAAATTGCGCCGGTCTTATCTTAGGCAGTCCCACGCGTTTTGGTAATATGGCCGCAGCGATGAAATATTTCATCGATAGCACCAGCAGTTTATGGTTGTCAGGAAATTTAGTGAATAAACCTGCCGCGGTATTTAGCTCTACAGCGAGTTTGCACGGCGGCCAGGAAACTACGTTACTCAGTATGATGCTGCCTTTATTTCATTTGGGTTTTGTATTAGTTGGCCTTCCCTATACGGAACCTGATCTCAATACAACTCAGAGCGGCGGCACACCGTATGGCGCGAGCCATTATGCTGGCACGCAAGGCAAACATCCGGTGACGGATGAAGAAAAGCGGCTTTGTTTTGCCTTAGGAAAGAGGGTCGCGGAATTGAGCAAGAAATTAGAAACGCCGGCGATTTGATGAGTATCCATGAAAGGATTTCACTTACTCGAATTACTCATTGTATTAACCATGATTGGTATACTGACCGCGATTAGTTTGCCAATGTACTCTAATCACATTCGACACGAACGTCGTTTGGAAGCCGCGACCCAACTCACTCGATTAGCCGCTGCACTCGAAGAATATCATATCCAACATGATACTTATCAAGGCGCAAGCTTAGCGCGATTGCATTTTCCAGAATTTATTGCGGATCAAAATTATCAACTTTCCATGCAAGTGATTGGTGCAACACATTACACCTTGATCGCAAAAGCGCTAGGCCAACAAAGCACGGATAATACTTGTGGAAATTTGATTTTGCATGAGACTGGTCTGAAGGAATTCACGGGCTCTGGAAAGACAGAGGAATGTTGGTGAACAAGTGAATTTTTCTATAAAATATGTGCTGTTGAAAATTATAGGATTCCATATGAATATCAATATCTATCTTGAGGATTCGCTAACTAAATCGCTTACGCGGCACGCCAAAAAATCTAAGCGGTCTCGTAATGATCTTATTCGTGAAGCAATCAAAGAATGGCCAGAGTCGATTTTAAATTTCAATGGCATAGATGACGCTACCCCTTTTGAATCTGATAGATAATTATTTCATTTGCACTTTTGCATAGATGTGCTGTTTTTTGTTGTAAATCTTCAAATTATCTAAGGCATGCTCCATCTTTTTTAATGCCACAAGATATTCATCACGCTGGAATATTGCAGCAGGAACCGCAGAAAATTTTTTACGATGATCGCTCAGTATATCCATTAATAATCTTGCATTATTTGCAGCTTGCTCTGTTTCAATTGAATTTTCAAAATCGATCTTAACTGGCTTGAAAACATGTAAAAATTTTTGCTTAAGTGGACTAGTGCATAATTTTTCAAACGTTGCGAATTCAGCAACGAATACTCTCCATCCTGGATGCTGGTCTTGATAAGGAATTTTCACTGGATGACCTTTATATCCTTTATATTCATTATATTCAGCAGCCACCAGTTGTTCCGCTGGTTTCGTATACATATCCAACAATAATCCAGCTTCTTTTTTCCCAAGTTTTCGCGCTTGTTCCAAATGATGAAATGATTTTTGGTAGATAGCTTCATCTTTTGTATCAGTTGCCAAAGGAGCTAAATGCTGTCCAACCAGGAAATGATCCTCAGCATTTAATTGTACTGCATCCTCTATAGCTAAAAAGTGTTCTTGCATTCGTTGTATATGGGCGGGGTTTTCATCCTGCTCATAACATTTGATGGCAACTTTTCCTAACAGAAATTTTAACTGGCTCTTGTATAAAGCTGAAATTGCATCATCTTGCAACTCGCGCTCTAGAAAGGCTGGTAGAGTTGATCTATTAAATTCATGAGAATCTTTATTAGCAATTAATTCATTAATAAATTGAAATACACGATCATTACTATTAAGTCTTTTGTTTTCACCTTTCTTCAGAAATTCGATTAATTTCAGATAAAGATTTCCAATGTATACTTTCTGCGACTCCGTCAGTCGATTATTCTGGCTGATAACCTGAATCAGCTGACCTTCTGCATCCATTGCGGGTTGATGAAATATATCTTCCAACTGACCACCCCGGCAGACGAATCTAACGAATACACGCTCTTCATCTAATGCGAGATTAAAAAATTTAACCAAGAGATCAATAATAGCGTTAAAACTCTGGCATTTAACTATTGCGAGAAAAGCGGTTTGTTTCCTAACTCTACTGTCATCATATTTTGATCTATCTTCTATTTCCCAAACTAATTTTAAAGCGGCGATAACATTTTTATCTCCTACTTTTCGTCTATAAAGAGTAAATAGATCTTCGGGAAGTAACTTGGCTAGATAAACAAACTTGGGGATAGTATCAATTATTTCATTATGTCCACCTTGATAGCTCTGATAAGTGCGAAGTGCATTTTCTTGTAAATGATCTAGATTAGCTCTTGCCAATATGGCAAAAAACATACCAAAGAAACTGTTAGCCGCTATCATCAAATTATCTTTGAAATGATCCGACGTTCGTTCTATCTGAGCAAAAATTTCGAAAAACACTTCTTCGCTCACAAGCCTTAAAAATTGTTGGCCGGTGGCTTTTGTGAAATCACTGATGCTTATGTATAGCCAAAAACCATCTTTATCTTTCATCATTTCCCGCAAAACATTGTCTAATAATTTTTGCGGCTTTTCTTCTTTGCTTTCTTGTTGTTTGGCTCTTTGTATCTGATTCAATTTATCAAAAATGAGTGCGTGCAATTCTGGCCACTGAAAAAACCGATTTAACAACACCCAGCCATGATAACCTTCGCGACAAGTCAAAAACTGCCACAACTCTTCGGTTGACATGGCATCAAATAAAATTGTCGCCTGAGCCAGTCTTAATTCTGGAGTTTTTGCCTGTTCAATTATTTCAAATAGGGCACTATTGCGAATATTTGGCATGTGATTATTCTCAGAGATATTTTAAAGTTGGCGCATACTACCAAAAGGACTTTCATTCAGCAAGACGGGGCATCCTAATCGCTGGCCTTTTTCATCAAGAACTTCACCGTTTTTATTTGGAAGGATCTCACGCGCGCGGCCGGATTTACTGATTAAAATTGCCCATGAAGGATTTTTATTTTTTGGCAGACAATAATAAAATGAACCATCTTCAATTTGTGTCATGCCATCAGCGGTGAATTGCAGATATTCAATTTCATTAGGAAAACTTTGCCAAAATAAGCGGCCAGTGGCGCTGGAAAATTGTTGCACGGAAATAATTTGATTGGGTGTTGCGGGTGAACCTTCATTTTGTGGATCGAGAAAAATAATTTGTCCTTGCTGCCATTCACCGTGACAAGAAATATGATCATCGCTGTGACAAATACTGATGGGCTGATGGTGAAGAATTGCTTCGCTGCGCGCGAATTGAATGGTATGTAATAGCTGCGCGGGTAATAGTTCTTGTTGGGAATGTTGCAGCGAAGTTCCGAGCATGGGTAGGCTGATGCTCGCGGCAATAATGATGATCGCGAGTGCGATTAAGAACTCGAGCATGGAAAAAGCGGACTGATGAATATTAATTAATTTTTTTTCCAGTTAAAAATCCTAGTAAACCTGAAATAATACTACTACTGATAGTGGTTGCCCATTTTCTATCATCGGCACTAAAATTATTATTCAAAACAACGTGCCCGCAAAAAACAAATACGCATAACACCAGAGCTGTTGCGGTTGAAAATAGGGTCTGTTTACAATTCTACTAGCCTGGCTGGAAACCCCTGATATTCTGTGCTCCGCTGCTCATTTACTTATATGTAAACTGCGCTGCGGTGCTCGAATATCAGGGGTTTCCAGCTCAGCCTAGCGAATTGTAAACAGACCCTAATGTAACTTCTTTAAATCGACGCAGAGAAGCATCTTTAGGATGCTCGTATTGATTAGTTGAAAAACTCAAATTTATATTGGGATTGTTTGCAATTTCATACAACTTCATGTCTAGCATCGGATAATCCTGTAATTCTCATTTTAATTTCTTTATTCTTATCAATAATACCTATGTAATTGCCCTGCTCCATTTCTTTTACTGCCACTTTCATTAACATAATTGATCTGAGTAAAACATCACTTATGGAAGCATGTGTTTTATCTGCTATCTCATTAATGATGTCATTAAGCGCGGGCGAAATTGCTAATGAAAATTTTAATTGATCCTTTACAGCCATATATTTCCTCCGAAGTAAAAGCAAAAAATGTGAATGGTTGAATGATACCAGAAATTAAAAATTTGAGTAAGCAAGGGCAGGAAAATTATTTTAATCTTATACAATAAAAATAATTATTTGGCAATACAAAATATCACCCCTCCTTCGGTCGCATGTGCGGGAATAAAATCACATCGCGAATTGACGGCGAATCGGTAAATAACATGACCAAGCGATCAATCCCAATTCCCTCGCCTGCGGTCGGCGGCATACCATATTCCAGCGCAGTTACATAATCCGCATCATACGGCATGGCTTCTTCATCACCGGCTGCTTTATCTGCCATTTGCTGACGGAAACGATTGGCTTGATCTTCCGCATCATTCAGCTCTGTAAAACCATTGGCAATTTCTCGTCCAGCAATGAACAATTCAAAACGATCGGTCACAAAAGGATTATTATCATTCGCGCGTGCCAGCGGAGAAACCTCCGCAGGATATTGTGTAATAAATGTTGGCTGAATTAATTGATGTTCAACCGTTTTTTCAAAAATTTCTAATTGTAATTTTCCTAAACCAAATTTTTCTTGCACCGAAATACCGAGTTTTTTAGCAATTTTGCGCGCACCTTCCACTGTTTCAATCTCGTCGCGCCATTCGGTATGAAAATATAAAATCGATTCTTTCATGGTCATGCGTATAAACGGTTGACTCACATCAAACGTATGCCCCTGATATTGTATCGCATTACCCATCAACACTTCTTTCACCAACAACCGAAATAATTCTTCAGTCAAGTCCATCAAATCATGATAATCCGCATACGCTTGATAAAACTCGAGCATCGTAAATTCTGGATTGTGTTGCGTCGATAATCCTTCGTTACGGAAATTACGATTGATTTCAAATACGCGATCAAAACCACCGACTACTAAGCGTTTTAAATATAATTCCGGTGCAATGCGCAAAAATAATGGCATATCCAGGGCATGATGATGCGTCACAAAAGGACGCGCCGCCGCACCGCCGTGTAACACTTGCATCATCGGTGTTTCCACTTCCAGAAAATCGCGTTCTTTTAGAAATTGTCTGATGGTATCAATAATGCGGGTACGAATGATAAATGTTTTACGAGTATGTTCATTGGTAATTAAATCCAGATAACGTTGACGATAGCGCAGCTCTTGATCGGTCAAGCCATGAAATTTATCTGGCAGTGGACGAATAGATTTAGTGAGTAAACGAATTTTTTTAGCGCGCAATGATAATTCGCCGGTTTTGGTTTTAAACAATACGCCTTCGACACCAATAATATCGCCTAAATCCCATTCTTTAAATTCATCATACATACCCTCTGGCAATTCGTCTTGGCGTACGTAAATTTGAATTCGCCCAGTAGTATCTTGCACATGTGCAAAGCTTGCCTTGCCCATTTGTCGGCGCGTCATCATCCTACCCGCAATGCTCGCAGGAATAGGATCCGCTTCTAATTCCGGCTCGGTTTTATCATGATATTTTGCTAGCAAGTCCCAGGCCAACGCATCGCGGCGAAAATCAGTGGGATAAGCACGGGTACGTTTGCGCCAAGCCGCTAATTTCGCGCGCCGCAATTCGATTAAATCTTGCGTGCTTAATTGATTATTTTCATCTTGAGAGTTAGTCATAATTACAATCCACTTTTTAAACTTGCTTCAATAAATTTATCCAGGTCACCATCCAAAACCGCTTGCGTTTGTGCAATTTCCACGCCAGTTCGTAAATCTTTAATGCGCGACATATCTAAAACATAAGAGCGAATTTGACTGCCCCAAGTAATATCTTTTTTGCTTTCTTCCAACTCTTGTTGCTTTTCCAACCGTTTATTCATTTCCAATTGATACAGCTTGGCGCGCAATTGTTTCATGGCTTGCGCACGGTTTTTATGCTGTGAACGGTCGGACTGACACTGTACCACAATTCCGGTCGGAACGTGGGTGATACGCACCGCAGAATCCGTACGGTTGACGTGCTGCCCACCTGCCCCGCTGGCACGATAAGTATCGGTGCGTAAATCCGCGGGATTAATCTCGATATCAATTTTGTCATCGACTTCTGGCGTCAAAAACACCGAAGCAAACGAAGTATGACGTTTATGATTGGCATCAAACGGAGATTTTCGTACTAAACGATGGACACCACTTTCCGTACGCAACCAACCATAAGCATAGGGACCATCAAACTTGACCGTAGCACTTTTAATGCCCGCTACTTCACCGGGTGAAGCTTCGATGATTTCGGTCCTAAACCCATGTCGTTCACCCCAACGCAAATACATGCGCAATAACATTTCCGCCCAATCTTGCGCTTCTGTTCCGCCAGAGCCAGATTGAATGTCCATGTAAGCTGAGTGAGGATCCATTTCGCCAGAAAACATCCGCCGAAACTCAAGCTCACCTAGCTTAATAGCAATTTTCTCGAGATCTTGCGGGATAGCGTCTAAAGTTTCAGCATCATTTTCACTATGAGCTAGTTCGTATAATGCTTCGGTATCGCGCAACTGGATTTCCAATGAAGTAAGCATATTAATGGTTTCTTCAAGTTGCGAACGCTCACGGCCTAAAGCTTGCGCTCGGTCTTGTTGTGACCAAATTTTTGGATCTTCTAATTCTTTATTGACTTCAACTAATCGCTCAGATTTGCTATCGATGTCAAAGATACCTCCGAATCTCTTTCAAACGCAGATTGAGATCGCGGAGCGTGGATGGGACTGAAGTAATTTCAACCATATTAGACACCTTTTATAATCTGGTGAGACTAGCAAGGAGCCAACTCTTTGGCAAGCACCAACGCATCTTCCCGGCCTTGCAACACCGGATAATAGCCTTTGCGCTCGCCCACCTGATAAAAACCTAATTTTTCATATAACCCAATGGCACGGGTATTCGAGCGCGCTACTTCTAGGTAAGCAAATCGAGCGCCGTTTTTTTGGGCAGTCTGCAACGCATGAGTCAGTAACGACGTCCCCCAACCTTGCCGTTGATAATTTGACAACACGGCCAAGTTCATAATATGACATTCTTCGCCGTGCACCACGACAATAATAAAACCCACTATTTTCTGCTCGATTTCTAATACCCAGCCGTAATAATCTCTACTGAAACATATTTTAAAAGCTTCCGCCGTCCACGGCACTAATTGGGTTTGTTGTTCAATAGCGATGATATATGGTAAATCATCCAAACGAAGTTTTCTTAACATTGATACTCACATATCCCTAGGTTAAATATCCTAATGCAAATTATATGCCATTCATGCTAAGGTGCAATTTCTCTTTTTCTAGCCCGGGTGTACAAAAATGAGCTTTGAACGGCTTACCCAATTGCCACAGCGGTTGTTTTCGCATAGTGCATCAAAAACATTAAAAGAAAATATTTTTGATACCTTCAACTATTTTTACGAACGCTCCCCGATTACTGGGGCAAGCATTACGGGTTGGCACCATCTCAGCATGCCGCGTAAAGCAGGCACTCTACTCGGAGGGAGTATCGCTCAAGTTGCCAAAGATGTGCGTGGCTATGGCGAATATATTGGAGACATGGGTGAAAAAGCAAAAACTAGCAAAACAGGCAGAGTTCAAAGTAGTTTCGCGATTAAGCCTAACATATTGTTAACGACCCCCTCGGATGTGGTACAGGTTTTCATTCATAATGATGAAAATATTGATCGAGGCAAAACCATGCCCAGCTTTAATTTTATCTTTGGCCATGAAAATTTAGTTTCTATACCTAAAAGTGATTTATGGGAAAAGAAGCGAAAACAATTGGTAGATTGGATGTTAACCGAAGAAGCGCTTACTCATCTCGCCAAACCTATTCAACAAATTGTTGAAGAACGAATTAATGAATTAAAAAAAGAGGGAAATGTTCCTTCGATAGAAGGATTTCTTGTTGAGTTGACGATGGATGTCATTGCTAGAACGCAGATGGGTGCAAAATCTTTAGGTGCAGAGAGTAAAGGAATATCCCATACACTTGGTATAGCATTAGATGTGTCGACCGCTCCATTGAATAATATTTCCGCTGAACTTGTAGCAAGTAAATTAGGAGCCATTTTAGAATATTTTCATATTATAAATACCACTCCGCTGCAAAAATCAAAAACCAATTTGGAAACCATTTTAACAAATCATTTTCTAGCATCCGATGGTAGTTGTTGCTTACGAGATACTTATTTATTTAAAGATTATTTTGTTAATCGAGATAATAAGACGGCATTTAAACTGGTTCTCGATGATGTCAAACTTCTGCTGCTCGCAGGTCATGAAACGACTGCTCGCTTAATACAATTTTGTTTATTGTTATTGGAAAGACATCCTGATGTGCTAAAAAAACTTCGCGCAGAAATTGATGCACAAAAAAAACCTGCTGATCATCAATGGACTCGAGAAGATCTGAATAAATTAACTTACCTCGGTCAAATATTAAAAGAAACCTTGCGACTTTTTCCTCCTTTTCCAGTTTTACCTCGTACCGTGACGAAAGAGTTCGTGTTGGCAGATATTCCATTATGCGCAGATGGAGCAGCCTACCGAGAAGCCATGAAAAATAGAGACCAAACCAAAGATGTCATTTTACATCCAGGTGACCAGCTTAGTATTTCTCCATTAATCACCCAACGGCGTGCATACACTGATCCACTCACATTCAAACCGGAAAGACATAAAATTGGCGCTCAATCTTTTGGCATGAAAACGAAAGAAAGAAAAGTCGATAGCGATGAATTAGGGAAATTGTTTCCTTTTGGTTTAGGTAAACGCGATTGCATAGGCCAAGGATTTGCTATTGAAGAAGCTATGCAAGCCATCATTAAATTTACTCGTGAATATGATTTTGCAACTAGTCATACCGCGGCAAAGGAGAACACAGCAACAGGCATTGTACCTAATCTTCCAGAGACTTACATACGCGGCACCTTGAAATATGATGGCGACGATCATATGTCTTTTAGACCTCGATGTTAGAGAAGGGAAAAATATATGCCCTATAGGCTAACGAAAATCTATACTCAGAATGAAAGATACCGAAAAATCGCGTTGCTATAACGTTATTTAAGAGTTTATTAAGGATTCCCTAGTAAAATAAGACCCAATACAGCGAACGAATGGGTAATATATGGCAGATTCCCGAAAAGTCTTTATTTATAATGCAGAAGGAACTGGTCCTTTATCTACTGCAGATTTAAATGAATTATTCACCACCGGTGAAAATATTTTTACAAATCAGCCTGATGTTTCTTTACGTAACTTTGATTTTAATGTGGATGGCCTGGAGAATCCGGTTTTTGTCGTTCCAGGCGGCAGCACATCGTTAATAGGAAAAAAATTAAAACCTCAAATAGATAAAATTAAATCTAGCTTGGGAGAAAATTTCAGTTATGTTGGAGTTTGTGCAGGGGCTTTTCTTGGCACAACCGATGCGCAGCTTTATTACACTACACATGAGCTTGATTCTATCTATCGAACATATCAACCAGCCGTTTTCGTAGGATCAACAAAAACAATGGAAATGGCCTTGGGGATGATCGATGGTCATGAAGCAATAGGCGCTTTTTATCCTAATGATAGCCAATTAGGCGCAACCCCCAAAACGTTGATGCCCTATCATGTTACTCTATCCTTAACCAAAGACAATAAACAGTTATCGCAATTATATGTGGCGGGTCCAGGATTTATTTCATGCAAGAAAGATGAAGAAAAACATTCATCAGAAATTGTTGCAACCTATGTCGATCATAGGAATTACACAGTATATGGCAAGCAGAAAGTAGATCAATTGGCTGCGATTATACGCACATCTCCGCAAGAAAAAAAAGGAGGAAGATTTTTATCCGCTACGCATATAGAAACTTGCGTGGAGAAAAGCAAACTTCTTAACCTATTTAAAAGTGATGGCAAGAATAATGCTTCGCTAAATAAAAATGAACATGATCTATTAACAAAAGAACAAAAAAACTTGAAAAGCCAGGTGGAATCTTTGTTACACGAATCGTTAAAATTACATTCCTGATAAAAAAAATTGTCGTTGTAACATTTTAAAGTTTTCTTGGTGTTGAGACTCAAGTATCCTATGCTCAATACTACAAGGAAAAATATATGCCGTATCGGCTAACGAAAATCTATACTCGGACTGGAGACGATGGCAATACTTCGCTGGGTGAAAAACGTATTCCCAAGGATGATACACTGATCGAAGCGCTGGGCACGCTGGATGAATTAAATTCGGTGATAGGGCTGATGTTGTCCTTCGGTGCGAATTCCCAGGTTAAAAATCATTTTCAGCAAATCCAAAATGAATTATTTAATATTGGCGCGGAACTCATCTCAACTAAACAAGCGCCCGTTAGCGCTGAAAAAGTGACTCAGCTAGAACAATGGTTAGATCAATGGAATGCAGACCTACCACCGCTCAAAGAATTTTTACTACCTGGTGGCACACCTGCTGCCGCTGCTGGTCATGTCGCACGCACGGTTTGCCGGCGAGCGGAACGGTGTTTAGTACGCCTAAATCGCGTCCAGACTTTACAGAATCCAGAAATTTTACGCTATGTAAATCGTTTATCGGATTTGCTGTTTGTGACAGCGCGCATGCTGGCGCGAGAAGTTAATCAGCAAGAAACAACATGGCAGAGATAAAAAATTATTTAGTCTTGCCTTCGATAAAAACAGCCGGAGAAACACCAAATCTTTTGGATAAATGCCGAATATGCTCTACAGTCAATTGGCGTTCGCCGCTTAAAATTTTAGAGACTAATGATTGACTGCCTATTTCTGGTAAATCACCCTGACCCAATCCATGTTCTTCCATTAGAAACTCTAACATTTCGGCGGGAGATACGGGCTTGGTTGGATAGCGATGTGTTTCATATGTTTCTATATTTTTAGCAATCAGTTCCAAGAGACTGGTTACACGTTCATCTTTTTTATGACGTGAAATTTCCATGAGTTCATCAACCACGTTTAATAAATTGACATATTCCGATTCATTACGAGGAATATGCGTATACGGGAGAAGATGGCTCCAATGTTTAATTGTTTGACGTATGGCTGCATTCATAATTTATTACCCCTGATAGCCTCTTCGTTTTTCTTCATACTATATTCGGCATGTGTCCACACTCGTTTAATACTCACCACATGAGCAGGATAATCAATTTCTGAAACTAACCTATATTTGTTTCCACTAATATTAAAAATTGTATATTGATGAGAAACATAGTCTACACTTGGAAAAGTCCGCTTTAACTCATTAAAACTTTTATAATTAGTTTGCTTTATAGCTTGTTCCCAAGCAGTAAATGGTTTCCTGCTCTGCGGATGAGAACTTCCAAATGCTACAATTAATTTTCTTCCAATAACTATCATAATTAATTATATGACAAATTGTCATACATGTCAAATGTCAAGCAGACAGAAATAAAGGGATTAGAATTATATGATAAGTTACGACGAAAAACGCCAAGCCGTCCGACAATCCGACAAATCTTATGATATAGAGTTGATCTACCACGTTTACGAATAGCATTTTCAATATCTATTAAGCTGGCGCTGCGTTTAGGTTTAGAGATACCAAACGCAGCTTCAATATTATGAAAACGTTTTAAGGATAACTTCACTCCTTCCCCGAGTTCGTTACGGGTTCTTTTTTCTTCGGTATATATAAATCGGTAATCGTGCCTTCGAAAACTTCGGCAGCGAGTGCAACCGTTTCGGATAAGGTTGGATGCGGATGAATGGTTAACGCGACATCTTGCACATCGGCGCCCATTTCAATGGCGAGTGCGATTTCACCCATTAACTCTCCAGCATTGGGCCCGACAATTCCGCCGCCGATCACGCGATGCGTGGTTTGATCGATAATGAGTTTTGTCAAACCTTCATCACGGCCAATACTCAATGCGCGGCCGCTCGCTGCCCAAGGAAATACCCCTTTGCCGTATTGAATGCCTTTCGCTTTGGCTTCGTTTTCAGTGACACCCACCCAAGCTACTTCAGGATCAGTGTAAGCAACGCTCGCGATACATTTGAAATCCGCGTAATGTTTAAATCCAGCAATGACCTCTGCAGCGATACGTCCTTCTGGCATGGCTTTATGAGCCAGCATAGGATTGCCGCAAATATCACCAATCGCAAAAATATTCGGCACATTGGTGCGTTGTTGTTTATCGACCGGAATAAATCCGCGTTCATCGACTTTGACACCCGCTTTATCCGCTGCAATAGAATCACCATTAGGACGACGACCCACCGCGCAGAGAATACGGTCAAATTTTTCGGGTTTACTGGGTGCGCCTTCCCCTTCAAATGTCACATATAATCCATCTTTTTTCGCTTCGACTTTGGTGACTTTGGTTTTGAGGTAAATATTTTTATAACGTTTTTGAATACGTTTATATAATGGCATCACGATATCTTTATCAGCACCAGGAATAATTTGATCCATTAATTCGACTACGGTAATTTCTGCGCCGAGTGAATGGTAGACTGTTGCCATTTCCAAACCGATAATACCACCGCCTATCACTAACATATTGCCATTGGCGTCTTCTAATTCGAGTGCACCGGTAGAATCGATAATGCGTGGGTCATCCGGTAGAAACGGTAATTTTACTGGGCGCGAACCCGCAGCAATAATCGCATTTTCAAATTTAATGCGTTGCGCACCTTCTTTGGTTTTCACTTCCAACTCATTGGGCGAAACAAATTGCGCAGTACCGGTGACAATTTCTACTTTGCGTTGTTTGGCCAGCATTTTTAAACCGCCGGTTAAGCGGGTGATGACTTTATTTTTCCATTCCAGTAATTTTTTAGTATCAATTTTAGGTTTGGCAAACGTGACGCCGTGTTCTGCCATATCTTGCGCTTCATCAATCACTTTAGCTGCATGCAACAAAGCTTTCGAAGGAATACAACCGACGTTTAAGCAAACGCCACCGATCACATCATAACGCTCGACTAATATCACTTTCTTGCCTAAATCGGCTGCGCGGAATGCGGCTGTGTAACCACCCGGACCGCTGCCTAATACGACAACTTCAGTTTGCATGCTCATAGGTTCCTCTTGATAAAAAAATTCTCACCGACTACCCTCACCCGGCGCTTCGCGCCACCCTCTCCCGAAATCTACAATTGTGTACTAAATCCACATCTGGGTCGGGAGAGGGGATTTATATTTTTGCAAGTTTAAACTTGTAGATCACATCAATAAATTTCTAATATCTGACAACATTTGCGTTAAATACATAATAAATCGTGCACCGTCAGCGCCATCAATCACGCGATGATCATATGATAATGACAATGGCAACATAAAGCGCGGCACAAACGCGTGATCAATATAAATTGGTTTAGTATAAGCCTTTGATACCCCAAGGATGGCGACTTCAGGATAATTAATAATCGGTGTAAACGCTGTGCCACCAATTCCGCCGAGACTGGAAATTGAAAAACAACCGCCTTGCATATCACCGGGCATTAATTGTTTATGGCGCGCTTTTTCACTGATGACCGCTAATTCTTTGGCGAGTTCTATTAATCCTTTTTTATTCACATCACGAATCACCGGCACTACCAACCCATCCGGTGTATCGACTGCCACACCTAGGTTAAAATATTTTTTCATAATTAAATTTTCACCGCTGCTATCTAGTGAAGCATTAAATTGCGGGAAAGCTTGTAAGGAAGCGA
>Ga0207159_1009_pt1 | contig 56620 bp, 63 predicted proteins | sample Alteio_BWMinHeat_23_FD_153511 | JGI IMG/M metagenome (GOLD analysis project Ga0207159, IMG submission 153511) | Enriched cells from forest soil in Barre Woods Harvard Forest LTER site, Petersham, Massachusetts, United States -... | ecosystem: Environmental > Terrestrial > Soil > Temperate forest >... | reverse complement strand
CAGAGCATGACTAAGCAAGTATTTGAACGTACGAAGCCGCATATCAATGTAGGGACCATTGGGCACGTAGATCACGGAAAGACGACATTGACCTCGGCATTAACCAAAGTGTTGTCCGAGAAGTACGGTAAAGGTGAATTCCGTAAATACGATGAAATTGATGCCGCTCCAGAAGAAAAAGCGCGTGGAATCACGATTGCCACCGCGCACGTTGAATACGAATCAGACAAGCGTCACTATGCGCACGTGGATTGCCCAGGACACGCCGACTACGTGAAGAACATGATCACGGGTGCCGCGCAGATGGATGGTGCAATCTTGGTGGTGTCAGCTGCCGATGGCCCGATGCCGCAAACTCGCGAACATATTTTGTTAGCGCGTCAAGTGGGTGTGCCTTATATTGTGGTCTACTTGAATAAAGCAGACATGGTAGATGACAAAGAATTATTAGATTTAGTCGAAATGGAAGTTAGAGAATTATTAACGCAATACGGTTTCCCGGGTGACAAGACCCCGATCATCGTCGGCAGTGCGTTGAAAGCGCTGGAAGGAGACAAGAGTGACATTGGCGAACCCTCTATCGTGAAGTTAGTGCAGACGATGGATGAATATGTGCCGATGCCAGAACGTCCAATTGATCAGCCATTCTTGCTGCCAATTGAAGATGTGTTCTCGATTTCTGGACGTGGTACGGTAGTGACCGGCCGTGTGCAACGCGGAATCGTGAAAGTGGGTGAAGAATTAGAAATCGTGGGTTTAAGACCGACGCAGAAGACAGTTTGTACGGGTGTTGAAATGTTCCGTAAGCTGTTGGATGAAGGTCGAGCAGGTGATAACGTGGGTGTGTTGTTACGTGGCACGAAGCGCGAAGAAGTAGAACGCGGCCAAGTATTAGCAAAACCAGGTTCCATCACGCCGCATACCAAATTCGAAGCAGAAGTGTACGTGTTATCGAAAGAAGAAGGTGGCCGTCATACGCCATTCTTTAAAGGTTATCGTCCCCAGTTTTATTTTAGAACGACGGACGTGACCGGTGAATGTGAGTTACCGGCGGGTGTTGAGATGGTGATGCCGGGAGATAATATTCGCATAGTGGTGCAATTAATTGCGCCGGTTGCGATGGAAGAAGGGTTGCGGTTCGCTATTCGTGAAGGCGGCCGTACTGTCGGTGCAGGTGTTGTATCTAAAGTGATTCAATAAAATTTAGGAGTTAGGCCAGTAGCTCAATTGGCAGAGCAACGGTCTCCAAAACCGTAGGTTGGGGGTTCGAGACCCTCCTGGCCTGTAGAGTTAATAAAAGGTATAAGGTACTGTGAATTCTAAAGCAAAAACACTAAAGGCAAGTATGATGGTTTTACGTAAAGAGGAAGGTCAAGGGTCGCCGTCGCTATGGCCTGATCGGATAAAATGGGCCATCGCTATTATTTTATTACTTGTTACTTTGGCCGGTAATTATTATTATAGTGCGCTATCTTTGCCGATACGCTTGTTAGCATCATTGGCAATATTTGGCGTTGCGGTTGGTATTCTCGCTTTGACTGCGCAAGGTAAACAAGCCATCGAATTTATTCGAGAGGCACGTATCGAGCTGCGTAAACTAGTATGGCCGACACGTCAAGAAACCATGCAGACCACTTTGGTGGTTGGTTTAATGGTAGTTGTGCTTGCCCTGTTTTTGTGGGGAGTAGATGGTATTTTGCTGTGGGTTATCGGCTGGCTAACTGGGCAGCGGGGATAAGTTCCACGATATTGAGGTTATGTTTATGGCGGATGAACAAGCCACGCTAAAAAAGCGTTGGTATGTAGTGCATGCCTATTCTGGGTTTGAAAATTTTGTCAAAAAAGCTTTGCAAGAGCGTATACGCATTGATGGCTTAGAAGATAAATTTGGCGAAATTCTCGTGCCCACTGAAGAAGTAGTTGAGCTGCGTGGTGGACAAAAACGCAAAAGTGAGCGCAAGTTTTTTCCAGGCTATGTCTTGGTCGAAATGATCATGGACGAAAGAACTTGGCATTTAGTGCGGTCCACACCTAAAGTGCTAGGTTTTATTGGTGGAACCAGCGATAAACCAGCGCCGATTTCGCCTAAAGAAGCGGAAACTATCTTGCAACGTATGCAAGATAGTAGTGAAAAGCCAAAACCAAAAATTCTGTTTGAAGTGGGTGAAGTGGTGCGTGTCATCGACGGACCATTTGCCGATTTCAATGGTGTAGTAGAAGAAGTGAATTACGAAAAGAATAGAATGCGCGTTGCCGTCTTGATTTTCGGTCGTTCAACACCAGTCGAATTACAGTTTGATCAAGTAGAAAAAGGTTAGAAAAACGCTAAAAATCTGATAAGCTGTCATGCCAGCGAAAGCTGGCATCCAGATTATTATTTTTTTATGCTGGATGCCAGCTTTCGCTGGCATGACAATGAGTGACCTCTTTCCAATGAAAGAGGATTTGTAAAACAGGGGAGCCTCGCGGCGTTTGTACCCAATTGAGGAGCGAAACTTATGGCTGCACCAGCTAAATCAAAGAAAAAAGTAAAAGGCTTTATTAAGCTGCAAATACCCGGCGGCGCTGCAAATCCAGCTCCACCCGTTGGACCGGCTCTCGGTCAGCAGGGTGTTAACATCATGGATTTTTGTAAAGCATTTAACGCTAAAACACAAACTCCTGATAAGCAAGGTAAGCCATTGCCGGTCGAAATTACGGTTTACGAAGACAGAAGTTTTACTTTTGTTATCAAAACTCCGCCCGCTGCTTATTTAATTCGTGAAGCGGCCAAAATTGAAAAAGGCAGCAGCACGCCTAATACCAATAAAGTAGGCAAACTGACGCGTAAGCAAGTAGAAGAAATAGCAAAAATTAAAATGCCGGATCTTACCGCGGCTAATTTAGAAGCGGCGATGCGATCTATAGCAGGTAGTGCGCGCAGTATGGGCGTTGATGTGGAGGGAATGTAAAATGGCTAAAATTTCAAAAAGAATGCGTGCGATACGCGAGAAATTAACTCCGGGTAAAACCTATGCTCCTAAGGATGCCTTGAGCAAGCTCAAAGAGCTCTTAACCGAGTTTCCAGTGAAGTTTGTTGAAAGTGTTGATCTTAGCATTAATTTAGGGGTTGATACCCGTAAATCTGAGCAATCCATCCGTGGTGCGATTGTATTGCCAAAAGGTTCTGGACGTCAGGTTAAGGTGGCGGTTTTCACCACTTCAGCCCATGCAGATAAAGCCCAAAAAGCGGGTGCCGATCTCGTTGGTTTAGAAGATCTCGCAGAAAAAGTGAAGGCAGGTAATATTGATTTCGATATCGTATTAGCGACACCTGATGCGATGCGTATCGTTGGCCAATTAGGTCAAATTTTGGGTCCGCGTGGTTTAATGCCCAACCCAAAAGATGGTACAGTGTCGGCAGATATTGCAACGGCTGTAAAAAACGCTAAAATGGGTCAAGTTCGTTATCGAGCAGATAAGAGCGGGATCGTCCATTGCACAATCGGCAAAATTAATTTTGAAGTAGCTGACTTGGTCCAAAACTTGGAAGCGTTGATGTTTGCGCTGAAAAAAGCAAAACCAAGCACAGCAAAAGGTATTTATTTTAAGAAAGTCACGGTTTCTTCAACGATGGGACCAGGATTGCTTATTGATACCTCAGGTATGGATTTATAGGTAGAAGTAGATTAGATGGGTCATATGACATTTCGCTAGGCTGAGATGAAAATAGCTGCGATTTGAGCACCGCAGCGCAGTTTACATGCGAGTAAATGAGCAGCGGAGCACAGAATCGCAGCTCTGCAGCCAGACTAGTAGAAATGTCATGCGACCAAAACAGACTTTGTGTGGGTAGTGGGCTTCTTTGTGCCAATGCCCGTCAAAGACCGTAGGTGCCTATCTCGCTGCAACAGGGGATGGCTTAATAAACATAAAGTTAACCTACGCAGACGGTAATGCCGACCCGAAAGGGGAAATGTGGTATTGCTGCTCTTAACAGACCGGGACTCTCTCCCGTGTCAAGATAGGAGGCAATTAAGTGGCGTTAAAGTTAGAAGATAAAAAGGCCATCGTGGCCGAAGTGGCAGAAGTTGCAAAGCATGCATCTTCCTTGGTTGCTGCTGAGTATGCTGGTTTAACAGTTGCTCAGTTGACCGAGTTACGTAAAACAGCTCGCAGCGCAGGTGTTTACATGCGTGTTGCGCGCAATACATTAGCTCGTCGTGCACTCGAGGGAACTAAGTTTGCCTGCATGCAGCCATCATTAGTTGGTCCGCTGATTCTTGCGTTCTCTAAAGAAGAACCTGGCGCTGCGGCACGTTTAATTAAAGAGTTTGTAAAGACCAATGAAAAGTTGCAAGTAAAAGCTTTGTCAATTGACGGCTTATTGTTACCAGCAACCGACATTAATAAACTCGCAACGTTGCCAACGCGTTTAGAAGCGATCGCTAAACTGATGGGTCTCATGCGTGCGCCTATTGAAAAATTAGTGCGTACCATGGCTGAGCCACATGCTAAATTGGTGCGAACATTAGCGGCTATTCGTGATCAGAAACAACAGGCTGCCTAACGTTTATTTGAAAAAATTTTTTGTGTTTGGAGTAATTAATCATGGCTGTAAGCAAAGAAGAGATTTTACAAGCAATTTCAGATATGAGCGTGATGGATGTCGTTGAGTTAATTAAATCCATGGAAGATAAATTTGGTGTGTCAGCTGCCGCCGCTGTTGCGGTTGCTGCTCCAGCAGGTGGCGCAGATGCAGCTCCAGCTGAAGAAAAGACTGAATTCAATGTCATCTTAGCCAAATCTGGCGAAAACAAGATTAACGTGATCAAGGCAGTACGTGCGATTACCGGACTAGGCTTGAAAGAAGCCAAAGATTTGGTCGAAGGCGCGCCAAAGCCTGTCAAGGAAGGTGTCAACAAAGCTCAAGCAGCGGAAATTAAGAAGCAGCTTGAAGAAGCAGGAGCAACTGTTGAAGTCAAATAGTCACTATCACAGTGTAGGGTTTATCTTGGAACATTAGTTGGTTCCCTTGTGGCTTGCTGCAAGGGAATTAGCTATTTTCAGGGTCGTGTGCTTTTGCACGAAGACACTTTCTCACTGGTCGTGCAGCTGGAACGGTTGTTTTGTCACTTATCATGTAATCATGCAGGGGTACCATTGTTATGGGTTCATACTCGTATACTGAAAAAAAGCGAATTCGTAAAAGTTTCGGCAAACAATTAGGTGCAATTGAAGTTCCACCTTTGCTGGAAATCCAATCTGAATCGTACCGTAAATTTTTACAAGCCGATGCCGAGCCTGAAAAGCGCGGTGCATTTGGATTGCACGGTGTTTTTCTTTCAGTATTTCCAATCTCAAGCATGTCCGGGCATTCCACTATTGAATACTCTGGCTATCGTTTGGGCGAACCCATTTTTGATGTCAAAGAATGTAAAATGCGCGGCTTAACATATGCCGCACCTTTGCGTGTGAAACTCCGTCTAATTCAAATGGACCGAGAAGCGCCAGCCGGTTCCAAAACAGTTAAAGATGTGAAAGAACAAGAAGTATACATGGGCGAAATGCCGCTCATGACCGAACACGGTACCTTTGTGATTAATGGTACGGAACGTGTTGTAGTATCACAGTTACATCGTTCACCGGGTGTGTTTTTCGAACATGACAAAGGTAAAACCCATTCTTCCGGTAAATTATTATTTTCCGCACGCGTTATCCCTTATCGCGGTTCTTGGTTAGATTTCGAATTCGATCCTAAAGATTGCATTTTTGCGCGTATCGATCGTCGTCGCAAATTGCCAGTCACCATTTTATTGCGTGCGCTGGGTTATAGTGTCGAAGAAATTTTGGCACTGTTTTTTGAAAATAACGTATTCCATATTCAAGGCGACAAATTAATATTAGATTTGGTTCCTGAACGGTTGCGTGGTGAAATTGCTTCTTTCGAAGTCAAAAAAGCCGGCAAAGTTCTTATCGAAAAAGGTCGCCGTATTACTGCGCGTCATATCCTTCAGTTAGAAAAGGCGGGCATTAAACAACTCGAAGTTCCAGCCGAATATATTTTAGGTAAAGCGCTTGCCAAAACAATCATCAACCCAGAAACAGGTGAAGTGCTTGGCAATGCTAATGATGTAATGACTGCCGACATGTTGCAAAATTTCATGGCAGCGAAGATTAAATCTTTCGAAACATTATATGTTAATGATATCGATCGCGGTTCTTATATCTCAGACACCTTGCGTATTGATACTACGACGAATCAACAAGAAGCTTTGGTCGAAATTTATCGCATGATGCGTCCAGGCGAGCCACCGACTAAAGAAGCTTCCGATGTATTGTTCAATAATCTCTTCTTCAGTGCGGATCGTTATGATTTATCTGATGTCGGCCGCATGAAGCTGAACCGTCGTGTTGGTCGTAAAGAATCAGAAGGACCAGGGGTATTAACCAAAGATGATATTATCGCTGTATTAAAGACCCTCATTAATATTCGTAATGGCGGTGATTCCGTAGACGATATCGATCATCTCGGTAATCGTCGTGTGCGTAGTGTAGGTGAAATGACTGAAAACCAATTCCGTATTGGTTTGGTTCGTGTCGAGCGCGCCGTAAAAGAACGTTTAGGTTTGCCCGATACCGATGCATTGATGCCGCAAGATATCATCAATGCAAAACCGATTTCCGCCGCCATCAAAGAATTTTTTGGTTCCAGCCAGCTCTCGCAATTCATGGACCAAAACAATCCGCTCTCTGAAATCACGCACAAACGCCGTGTTTCTGCTCTCGGACCAGGTGGTTTAACCCGTGAACGTGCCGGCTTCGAAGTACGTGACGTGCATCCAACCCATTATGGTCGTGTTTGTCCGATTGAAACACCGGAAGGCCCAAACATCGGTTTGATTAACTCACTCGCCGTGTACGCGCGTACGAATCAATATGGTTTTCTCGAAACACCTTATTGCAAAGTAGTAAATAGCAAAGTGACGAATGAAGTCGTGTTCCTGTCTGCCGTCGAAGAAGGTGATTACGTCATTGCACAGGCGAATGCTACCTTGGACGAGAAAGGAAAATTATTGGATACCTTGGTGCCCATTCGTTTGCACAACGAATTCACTTTCTCCACACCTGATCGCGTCCAATTTATGGATGTGTCACCGAAACAAATTGTATCCGTAGCTGCCGCATTGATTCCTTTCTTGGAACATGACGACGCTAACCGTGCATTGATGGGATCGAACATGCAACGTCAAGCTGTTCCCACGTTGAAAACGGAAAAACCTTTGGTGGGTACCGGTATCGAACGTATTGTGGCCCGTGACTCAGGCGTGACGGTGAACGCTCGTCGTGGTGGAATCGTTGATTATGTTGACGCTTCACGTATCGTGGTGCGTGCTAACGAAGAAGAAGCTGAATCAGGTCAAACCGATGTCGATATTTATAATCTCACCAAATACATTCGCACTAACCAAGATACTTGTATCAATCAACGTCCTTTAGTTAACAAAGGTGACATCATTGAAAAAGGTGATGTGTTAGCGGATGGTCAGTCAACGGATCTTGGCGAACTGGCGCTCGGCCAAAACTTATTAGTCGCGTTTATGCCGTGGAATGGTTATAACTTCGAAGACTCGATTTTAATTTCTGAACGTGTCGTTGAAGATGATCGCTTCACCAGCATCCATATTGAAGAGTTAACTTGCGTTGCTCGTGATACCAAACTTGGTCCCGAAGAAATTTCTGCAGATATTCCTAATGTCGGCGAAAGCGCCTTATCTAAATTAGATGAATGCGGTATCGTTTACATCGGTGCCGAAGTAGGATCAGGAGATATCTTAGTTGGTAAAGTCACGCCTAAAGGTGAAACTCAACTCACGCCAGAAGAAAAATTGCTGCGCGCTATTTTCGGCGAAAAAGCTTCCGATGTGAAAGATTCATCTCTACGCGTACCCACCGGTATGGAAGGTACGGTTATCGATGTTCATATCTTCACTCGTGAAGGCGTGAAAAAAGATGAGCGCGTACTGGAAATTGAAAAATCTGAATTAGCTAAAGTAAAACAAGATCTCAACGACGAATTGCGTATTCGAGAAAATGATATTTTTCAACGTGTGGAAAAATTATTATTAAATCGAGTTTCAGAAGGCGGTCCTGCAAAACTTAAAAAAGGTGCTAAAATTGTAAAAAGCTACCTAGCTGAAGTTCCGCGTGAGAAATGGTTTGAAATTCGTTTACGAGATGCGACTGCAAATAAACAATTAGAAGCCGCTGCTAAACAATTAAAACAAATTCGTCAAGATTTTGAAAAATCTTATGAAGCTAAACAATTAAAAATCACTCAAAGCGATGACCTCGCCCCAGGGGTATTAAAAATTGTGAAGGTTTATTTGGCGGTGAAACGTCGTGTGCAGCCAGGCGATAAAATGGCAGGACGACATGGTAACAAAGGTGTGATCTCTACTATTGTTCCTATTGAAGATATGCCATACATGGCAGATGGTCGACCAGTGGATATCGTATTAAATCCTCTCGGCGTACCTTCTCGTATGAACGTCGGTCAAGTGTTAGAAACTCACTTGGGTTGGGCATCGAAAGAGTTAGGCCGAAAAATCGGTGAAATGGTAGATGCACACCAATCGGCGCGTAACGTGCGACAAATGTTAAATGCGGTTTATGCGATGGGCAGACAAAAAGAAGTGTTAACTAGCTTGAGTGATGAAGAAGTGATGAATATGGCGAATAACCTGCGCGAAGGGGTTCCTTTCGCGACACCGGTGTTCGATGGTGCTTCTGAAGATGAAATCAAAGCCATGCTCAAACTTGCAGGTCTTCCAGAAGTGGGACAAACCACATTGTATGATGGTAGATCGGGTAATGCATTCGATAGACAGATAACCGTTGGTTACATGTATATGATGAAACTAAATCACTTGGTCGACGATAAGATGCATGCACGTTCCACAGGTTCTTATAGCTTAGTCACGCAGCAACCTTTAGGTGGTAAGGCGCAATTTGGTGGCCAACGTTTTGGTGAAATGGAAGTATGGGCGCTCGAAGCTTATGGCGCAGCCTACACTTTACAAGAAATGTTAACTGTGAAATCAGACGACGTCACTGGTCGTACCAGAATGTACAAAAATATTGTCGATGGCGAGCATTATATGGAATCCAGCATGCCGGAAGCCTTTAATGTATTGATTAAAGAAGTCCGTTCACTCGGTATCAATATGGAGTTGGAATAGTAGCGTGAGTTAGCTAAATCCCTTCTCCTGCTTGCGGGAGAAGGTGGATAAATTTCACATATTCACAGTACGCAACAATAGGGGGGATCGCCTTGAAAGATCTTTTAACGCTAGTAAAGCAACAAACACAATTGCAAGAATTTGATGTTATCCGCATTGGGCTTGCATCACCGGACATGGTTCGTTCCTGGTCATTCGGCGAAGTAAAAAAACCCGAAACCATCAACTATCGTACGTTCAAACCAGAACGCGACGGATTATTCTGCGCCAAGATTTTTGGGCCAATTAAAGATTTCGAATGTTTATGCGGTAAATATAAACGTCTGAAACATCGCGGTGTGGTTTGCGAAAAATGCGGTGTCGAAGTCACGCTTTCGAAAGTTCGCCGTGAACGTATGGCCCACATTGAATTAGCAAGCCCAGTGGCACATATCTGGTTCTTGCGTTCCTTGCCTTCCCGTATCGGATTAATGCTCGATATGACATTGCGCGATATTGAACGCGTATTATATTTCGAAGCCTTTGTGGTAATCGATCCAGGCATGACGCAGTTAGAACGTGGTCAATTACTCTCCGAAGAAGCTTATTACGATGCTATCGAAGAATACGGCGATGAATTTGAAGCGAAGATGGGTGCAGAAGCTGTGCAAGAATTATTGCGCGCCATTAAACTCGACGAAATGATTCCCAAGATTCGTGAAGAATTAGCAACGACCACTTCCGAAGCAAAATTAAAGAAACTATCAAAACGTTTGAAACTCATGGAAGCCTTTTTCAGCTCTGGGAATAAACCAGAATGGATGATTTTAACTGTGTTACCCGTGTTACCGCCGGATCTGCGTCCATTGGTGCCTTTGGATGGCGGTCGCTTTGCCACCTCCGATCTCAACGATCTTTATCGTCGTGTGATCAATCGCAATAATCGTCTCAAACGCTTGTTAGATTTAAATGCGCCAGACATCATCGTGCGCAATGAAAAACGCATGTTACAAGAAGCAGTCGATGCCTTGTTAGATAATGGTCGTCGTGGACGCGCTATTACTGGTAGTAACAAACGACCATTGAAATCTTTGGCTGATATGATCAAAGGTAAACAAGGTCGTTTCCGTCAGAATTTATTAGGTAAACGTGTCGACTACTCTGGTCGTTCCGTTATTGTGGTCGGTCCAACCTTACGTCTGCATCAGTGCGGTTTGCCAAAGAAAATGGCCCTCGAATTATTCAAGCCCTTTATTTACAGCCGTTTGCAAATTCAAGGGTTAGCTTCAACGATTAAAGCCGCGAAAAAAATGGTGGAACGTGAAGAACCCGAAGTTTGGGATATCTTAGAACAAGTCATTCGCGAACATCCGATTTTACTTAACCGTGCGCCTACCTTGCATCGTCTTGGTATTCAAGGTTTCGAGCCAGTATTAATTGAAGGTAAAGCAATCCAATTGCATCCACTGGTTTGTACTGCTTACAACGCTGACTTCGACGGTGACCAAATGGCGGTGCACGTACCATTGTCACTAGAGGCACAGTTGGAAGCACGCTCGTTGATGATGTCGACCAACAACGTATTATCACCCGCCAATGGCGAACCTATCATTGTTCCTACGCAAGACATGGTGCTCGGTCTTTATTATCTAACCCGCACCCGCGTCAATGCCAAGGGCGAAGGTATGGTATTTAGCGATACGAAAGAAGTACATCGCGCTTATGAAAACGGAGCGGTTGCATTACATGCACAAATTCGTGTTCGTCTTACCGAACAACTATTGGATGAAAAAAACGGTGGCTTTAAAGAAAACAAACGTTTTGTAGAAACGACCGTGGGACGCGCTTTGTTATTTGATTTATTACCCAAGGGTCTTTCCTTTGATTTGATTAATACGGCCATGACTAAAAAAACCATCTCTAGCTTGATTAACGCTTGCTATCACGAGGTGGGTTTGAAGGCAGCGGTGATTTTTGCTGACCGCTTGATGTATATGGGTTTCGCCTTCGCTACCCGTTCCGGTCTCTCTATTGGTGTTGACGACTTAATGGTTCCGAAAACCAAAACCGATATTATTGATCAAGCTGAAGATGAAGTCAGAAAGATCCAGGCGCAATTTGCTTCCGGTTTGGTGACGCAAGGTGAACGCTATAATAAAGTCGTTGATATTTGGTCACGCACTAATGATTTAGTGGCGCAAGCCATGATGGATCAATTGTCTTCAGAAGTTGTGAAAGACAAGAAAGGTAACAAAGTTAAACAAGAGTCATTCAACTCTATTTATATGATGGCTGACTCTGGTGCGAGAGGTTCAGCGGCTCAGATCCGTCAGTTAGCTGGTATGCGTGGTTTGATGACCAAACCCGATGGCACAATTATCGAAACACCGATCACTGCCAATTTCCGCGAAGGTTTAAACGTGTTGCAATACTTCATCTCGACGCACGGTGCGCGTAAAGGTTTGGCCGATACCGCATTGAAAACAGCAAACTCCGGTTATCTGACCCGACGTTTAGTTGACGTAGCGCAAGATTTGGTAATCACTGAAGAAGATTGTGGTACCACTCAAGGTATTGTGATGATGCCGTTGATCGAAGGCGGTGACGTCGTTGAGCCCTTGCATGAACGTGTGTTAGGTCGTGTGACGGTGAAAGAAATTATTGATCCTGTTTCCGGCAAAGTGATCGTTCCGATCGGCACCTTGCTTGATGAAAAATGGGTGAAAAAACTTGAAGATATCACTATCGATCAAGTCGTGGTGCGAACGCCCATCACTTGCGAATCGCGGTTTGGTATTTGCGGTGCTTGTTACGGCCGTGATCTTGCCCGCGGCCATCGCGTGAATATTGGCGAAGCCGTTGGGGTCATCGCCGCGCAATCCATCGGTGAACCCGGTACACAGTTAACCATGAGAACCTTCCACATCGGTGGTGCGGCCTCTCGTGCTACGGCAGCCAATAATGTGCAGATCAAACTGCCAGGTAAAGTGAAGCTGCATAACGTGAAGTTATTACAACGTGCTTCCGGTAAATACATTATTATTTCGCGCTCCGGTGTGTTGGCCGTGTTAGATCAACATGGTCGCGAACGTGAGCGATATAAAATTCCTTATGGTGCTGAACTTTCTGTGGCCGATGGTTCACAAGTTGATGCTGGACAAGTGGTGGCCAATTGGGATCCACATAGTCACCCGGTTATCACCGAAGTCGCCGGTCGCATTAAATTTAGCGATTTAATCGAAGGCACCACCATGCATCAGCAGACCGATGAATTAACCGGTTTGACCAGTATTGTGGTCATGGATCCTAAAGCTCGCGTTGGCGGTAAAGAGCTTAAACCTATGATTAAATTGGTAGATGATAAAGGTAAAGATATTTGCTTACCCGGGACCAATCTTGCTGCTCAATACTTTTTACCACAAGATGCGGTCATCAATTTCGAAGATGGCGCACGTGTAAAGGTCGGCGACGTATTAGCCCGTATTCCACAAGAAACTTCAAAAACTCGCGATATCACCGGTGGTCTGCCGCGTGTAGCAGATTTGTTTGAAGCACGCCGTCCTAAAGACCCCGCCATTTTGGCAGAAATTTCGGGTGTGGTCAGTTTCGGTAAAGAAACCAAGGGTAAACGCCGCTTGTTAATCACAACCCCCACTGGCGATACCCATGAAGAACTCATTCCAAAATGGCGTCATGTGAATGTGTTTGAAGGCGAACATGTGGAAAAAGGTGAAAATCTGGTAGAAGGTCCATTGAATCCACACGATGTCTTGCGTTTGTTAGGGGTAAATGCCTTAGCCAATTACATCGTCAATGAAATTCAAGATGTCTATCGTTTACAAGGGGTTAAGATCAACGATAAGCATATCGAAGTCATTATCCGTCAAATGTTGCGTAAGGTTATTATTAATGAACCGGGTGATACCAAGTTTATTAAGGGTGAGCAAGTCGAGCTTTATCAATATCGTGACGAAAATAAACGTACTTCTAAAGAAGGTAAGAAGAATGCCAATTATGAGCATATTCTCTTAGGTATCACTAAGGCCTCATTGGCGACGGAATCCTTCATGTCAGCCGCATCGTTCCAAGAAACAACGCGTGTGTTGACTGAGGCAGCCGTAGGCGGTAAAGCCGATGAATTACGCGGCTTAAAAGAAAATGTCATTGTGGGTCGTCTGGTGCCGGCTGGTACTGGTTTGGCCTATCATGCCGATAGAAAGGATAGAAAAGAGCCATTAGGCCAGCAAGAACGTAAAGATTAAGGTATTTATTAAAAAGAACAATAAATCCTTGACATAAGCGAGCTTCCTTTTTAGAATCGCGCCTCTCCTTCGATAAGTAGGGGCGTAAATTCCTGGTTCTGAATAAGAAGTTAGATAGAACTAAGTATATGGTCTACCAGATAAAAATTGCGTGAGTTTTGGAGTAATAGTAAATGCCAACAGCGAATCAGCTAGTGCGAAGTCCGCGCAGGCCGAAAATTGAGAAAACGACCGTTCCGGCGTTAATGCGCTGCCCGCAAAAACGCGGAGTGTGTACACGTGTTTATACCACGACCCCGAAAAAGCCCAATTCGGCTTTGCGTAAAGTCGCACGTGTTCGTTTAACCAACGGTTATGAAGTGTCAGCCTATATTCCAGGTGAAGGACACAATCTTCAAGAGCACTCGGTAGTGTTAATCCGTGGTGGTCGTGTGAAGGATTTGCCAGGTGTGCGTTATCACATCATCCGCGGCAGTTTAGATACAGCGGGTGTGGAAGGTCGACGACGTGGTCGATCCAAGTACGGTGCTAAACGTCCTAAGAGTAATTAGTGAGAATTGAATCATGCCAAGAAGAAAAGCCGCTATCAAAAGAGAAATTTTACCAGATCCGCTTTATGGTAATGAGCAAATAGCCAAGTTTATTAATGTGGTTATGCGCAGAGGAAAAAAATCTTTAGCCGAAAAAATTATTTATCGGTCTTTAGAGGTCCTTATTGAGCGTCTTAAGAAAGAAAAAGACAAAGCCGGTGAAGAAGGTGAAGGCGGTGGCAAGGCTGGTGGTCATGGCCATGGCTCTAAAGCTAGCAAAGGCAGTCTTGAGGTAATGGATGTATTAGAGCGTGCATTAGGTAACGTCGCTCCTGCGGTTGAAGTAAAATCACGACGGGTTGGCGGTGCGACCTATCAAGTTCCAGTGGAAGTTAATTCCGCACGCGGTATGGCATTAGCCATGCGTTGGATAGTGCAAGCAGCAAAAGCTCGATCAGAAAAAACAATGGCGTTGCGTTTGGCGGCTGAATTACAAGAAGCTTACATGGGTCGTGGCGCGTCGGTAAAAACACGAGATGATGTGCATCGAATGGCAAAAGCCAACCAAGCATTTGCTCATTATCGTTGGTAAACAGGGGTATAGAACGTGGCGCGAGAAACACCTATAGAACGCTATCGAAATATTGGCATCATGGCGCATATTGATGCCGGCAAAACAACTACAACAGAGCGTGTGCTTTATTACACGGGTGTGTCGCATAAGATTGGTGAAGTCCATGAAGGTACAGCGATCATGGATTGGATGGAGCAAGAACAAGAGCGAGGTATCACTATTACCTCTGCTGCTACTACCGCTTACTGGTATGGCATGGATAAACAATTTCCACAGCATCGTATCAATATTATTGATACACCTGGACATGTAGATTTTACGATTGAAGTCGAGCGCTCATTGCGCGTGTTGGATGGTGCTTGTGCTGTATTTTGCGCAGTGGGTGGTGTTGAGCCGCAATCAGAAACTGTCTGGCGTCAAGCAAACCGTTATGGTGTGCCGCGTCTGGGCTTTGTGAACAAGATGGATAGAACCGGCGCTGACTTTTTGCGTGTTGTCAGTCAGGTTCGTTCTAAGCTGCGTGCAAATCCTGTGCCTATTCAAGTGCCGATTGGTGCTGAAGATCGATTCGAAGGCGTGGTAGATTTAGTCCGCATGAAGGCGATTTACTGGAATGAAGAAAATCAAGGTATCACGTATGAAGCGCGTGATATCGCCCCGGAAATGTTGGAAGAGTGCAAGAAGTGGCGTGAGCATATGGTTGAGTCTGCTGCTGAAGCTTCTGAAGAATTGATGCATAAATATTTGGAGCAAGGTGAATTAACTGAGGCTGAGATTAAGCAAGGTCTGCGTGCTCGCACTATACGCAATGAAATTATTCCAATGCTTTGTGGTTCGGCATTTAAGAACAAAGGTGTGCAAGCTTTATTGGATGCGGTCATTGAATATTTACCATCACCAGCGGATGTGCCAGCAGTTAAAGGTCATCGCGATAGTGAAGATGAGCCAATAGTAGAAAGGCATCCTAAGGATGATGAACCGTTTTCAGCGTTGGCATTCAAGATTGCCACCGATCCTTATGTCGGTACATTGACTTACTTCCGGGTTTACTCCGGCGTTTTGAAATCGGGTGATACAGTTTATAACCCGATTAAAGATAAAGAAGAGCGTATTGGTCGTTTATTACAAATGCACGCCAATCATCGCAATGAAATTAAAGAAGTGCGCGCGGGTGATATCGGTGCGGCTGTGGGTATGAAAAAGGTTACGACGGGTGATACGTTAACTGATCCTGATAAGATCATTGTCCTTGAGAAAATGGTGTTCCCAGAGCCCGTTATCTTCGTGGCGGTTGAGCCTAAGACCAAGGCGGACCAGGAAAAAATGGGTATTGCGCTCAGTAAATTGGCGCAAGAAGATCCTTCCTTCCGTGTACGTACGGATGAAGAATCTGGTCAAACAATTATTGGTGGCATGGGTGAGTTACACCTTGAAATTATTGTCGATCGCATGAAGCGTGAATTTGGTGTAGAAGCCAACGTAGGTAAGCCGCAGGTCGCTTATCGCGAAACAATACGCGGCAAGGTCGAGCAAGAAGGCAAATACATCAAGCAATCCGGCGGTCGTGGTCAGTATGGACACGTCTGGATTCGAATTGAGCCTCGCGAAGCGGGCAAAGGATATGAATTTGAGAATGCTATTGTTGGGGGTGCTATTCCGAGAGAATACATTCCTGCGGTTGACAAAGGTATTCAAGAGCAAATGCAAAATGGTGTTATCGCCGGCTATCCAGTGGTGGATGTTAAGGTAACTCTATTTGATGGTTCTTATCATGATGTGGATTCTAATGAAATGGCCTTTAAGATTGCTGGTTCGATGGCTTTCAAAGAAGGTGCACGAAAAGCAAAGGCAGTATTATTAGAGCCGATAATGAAAGTTGAAGTTGTTACACCAGAAGATTATATGGGTGATGTGATGGGTGACTTGAACAGACGTCGCGGTGTTTTGCAAGGTATGGAAGATTCACCATCCGGCAAAATTATTCACGCCGAAGTACCGCTGGGCGAAATGTTCGGTTATGCTACCGACCTGCGTTCTATGTCACAAGGTCGAGCTACCTATACCATGGAGTTCGCAAAATACAATGAAGTTCCAACGAATATTGCAGAACAGATTGTTAGTAAGAGTACAACCTAGTAACGAATTGTAGGAGGGGGAATCAGAGCATGACTAAGCAAGTATTTGAACGTACGAAGCCGCATATCAATGTAGGGACCATTGGGCACGTAGATCACGGAAAGACGACATTGACCTCGGCATTAACCAAAGTGTTGTCCGAGAAGTACGGTAAAGGTGAATTCCGTAAATACGATGAAATTGATGCCGCTCCAGAAGAAAAAGCGCGTGGAATCACGATTGCCACCGCGCACGTTGAATACGAATCAGACAAGCGTCACTATGCGCACGTGGATTGCCCAGGACACGCCGACTACGTGAAGAACATGATCACGGGTGCCGCGCAGATGGATGGTGCAATCTTGGTGGTGTCAGCTGCCGATGGCCCGATGCCGCAAACTCGCGAACATATTTTGTTAGCGCGTCAAGTGGGTGTGCCTTATATTGTGGTCTACTTGAATAAAGCAGACATGGTAGATGACAAAGAATTATTAGATTTAGTCGAAATGGAAGTTAGAGAATTATTAACGCAATACGGTTTCCCGGGTGACAAGACCCCGATCATCGTCGGCAGTGCGTTGAAAGCGCTGGAAGGAGACAAGAGTGACATTGGCGAACCCTCTATCGTGAAGTTAGTGCAGACGATGGATGAATATGTGCCGATGCCAGAACGTCCAATTGATCAGCCATTCTTGCTGCCAATTGAAGATGTGTTCTCGATTTCTGGACGTGGTACGGTAGTGACCGGCCGTGTGCAACGCGGAATCGTGAAAGTGGGTGAAGAATTAGAAATCGTGGGTTTAAGACCGACGCAGAAGACAGTTTGTACGGGTGTTGAAATGTTCCGTAAGCTGTTGGATGAAGGTCGAGCAGGTGATAACGTGGGTGTGTTGTTACGTGGCACGAAGCGCGAAGAAGTAGAACGCGGCCAAGTATTAGCAAAACCAGGTTCCATCACGCCGCATACCAAATTCGAAGCAGAAGTGTACGTGTTATCGAAAGAAGAAGGTGGCCGTCATACGCCATTCTTTAAAGGTTATCGTCCCCAGTTTTATTTTAGAACGACGGACGTGACCGGTGAATGTGAGTTACCGGCGGGTGTTGAGATGGTGATGCCGGGAGATAATATTCGCATAGTGGTGCAGTTAATTGCGCCGGTTGCGATGGAAGAAGGGTTGCGGTTCGCTATTCGTGAAGGCGGCCGTACTGTCGGTGCAGGTGTTGTATCTAAAGTGATCGAGTAATTAAATATGGCAATAGCACGCAAAGGTCAGCGGATTCGTATACGCTTAAAATCATTCGATCATCGGTTGATCGATAAATCGACGCGCGAAATTGTCGAAACGGCAAAGAGAACAGGCGCCCAAGTACGTGGCCCCATTCCCCTGCCGACTCGAATTGAGCGCTATACGATTTGCATTTCTCCAAATGCAGATAAGGATGCGAGAGATCAGTACGAACTGAGAACGCATAAACGAGTGGTCGATATTAACCGGCCCACGGATAAAACTATCGATGCATTAATGAAACTCGATCTCGCAGCGGGAGTAGATGTGCAGATCAGTGTGGATGCAGAGGATTAACAATGGCTATCGGCTTAGTGGGAAAAAAATGTGGGATGACTCGAGTGTTTACCGAAGACGGTACTTCTATACCTGTTACCGTTATCGAAGTTGCACCTAATCGTGTCACCCAGGTAAAAACCTTAGAAAATGACGGCTATGCTGCCATTCAAGTGACAATTGGGGCGCGTAAACGCTCTCGTTTAACTAAGGCAGAGACGGGACATTTTGCCAAAGCAAATGTCGAACCGGGAATTATTTTGCAAGAATTCAGAGTAGATGAAGCGAAAAGTCTTGAAGGTATCGCAGTCGGCTCTGAAATCAAAACAGATCGGTTTACCGTCGGGCAGTTAGTGGATGTAAGCGGCACCTCTAAAGGTAAAGGTTATGCGGGTGTAATCAAGCGTCACCATTTCGCTTCGCAAGATGCTACTCACGGTAACTCATTGTCGCATCGCGCACCGGGTTCGATCGGTCAACGACAAACACCAGGGCGTGTATTTAAAGGTAAACGCATGGCTGGGCGTATGGGCAATGTTAAAGAAACCATTTTATCACAAAAAGTAGTTCGTATTGATGCGGAACGTAATTTGATTCTGGTTAGCGGCGCAGTTCCTGGCGCACCGGGATCGGTAGTAACTATCCGCCCTGCTGTAAAAGCGAAAAAAAGCGGAGGGGATAAATAATGGAACTGAAATTATTAAATTCTAAAAAGAAAGTTGCTCTTGATGATGCCATATTTGCCAATGAGTTTAATGAAGCCTTAGTGCATCAAGTGGTGACAGCCTTTTTAGCGGGCGCTCGTGCGGGTACGCATGCACAAAAGACTCGCGCTGAAGTTCGTGGTGGTGGTATAAAGCCATGGAAACAAAAAGGTACCGGTCGTGCACGCGCTGGAACAATTCGTAGCCCATTGTGGCGCAAAGGTGGAAAAGTGTTTGCTGCTAAAACACAGTCTTACCAGCAAAAAGTAAATCGCAAAATGCATCGTGGTGCCTTGCGTTCGATACTATCTGAATTGGTGCGACAAGAAAGATTAGTTGTGGTCGATGAAATTAAAATTGAAAAACCAAAGACCAAAGCTTTTATTAAACAATTGGGTGATTGGAAATTAGGCGAAGATTTATTAATTATCACTGAGTCAGTTGATACCAATATATTTTTAGCTGCGCGTAATCTTCCTCATATTGATATTCGTGATGTGGCTGCATCTATCTCTGATCCAGCTGCGCTAGTGGGAGCAGAAAAAATTCTTATCACGACCGAAGCGATTAAGAAACTTGAAGAGGTGTTAGCATGAGCCAGGAACGTTATTACAAAATCATACTCTCACCTTTTATGTCAGAAAAAGCAGTTCTCGCGACTGAAAAGCGACGTGAGTATGCCTTTAAAGTAGCAAAAGATGCGACTAAACCAGAAGTAAAAAAAGCGATTGAAATGCTTTTTAATACCAAAGTTGATGCTGTGCGCATTGTTAATATGAGAGCGAAAGTGAAACAATTTCGTGGCTTGCAAGGTAAACGTAAGGGTTGGAAAAAAGCTTATGTCACTCTTGCGGTAGATCAAAAAATTGATTTAGGTGTGATGCAGTAACGGAAATTAAATATTGAGGCAGTTATGGCACTAGTAAAACAGAAACCAACATCGCCAGGACGACGTTTTGTAATAAAAGTCGTCGATAAAACGCTGCATAAAGGTGAACCTTATGCACCACTGGTGGTTAAGAAAATGAAAACCGGTGGGCGCAATAATGACGGCAGAATTACTTGCCGACATATTGGCGGCGGTCATAAACAACGCTACCGAATAATTGACTTTAAACGCGATAAAGATGGTATTGTAGGTCGTGTTGAGCGTTTGGAATATGATCCTAATCGTAGCGCTCATATCGCTCTTGTCTTGTATTCTGATGGCGAGCGGCGTTATATTATCGCTCCTCAAGGAGTAAAGACGGACAGCGAAGTACAATCTGGTGCGAATTCACCGATTAAGCCAGGTAACTGTTTACCGCTAACGAATATTCCAGTTGGAACCACGATACATTGTGTCGAGTTAAAACCAGGTAAAGGTGCCCAAATAGCTCGTAGTGCTGGAGCTTCAGTGCAATTGATCGCTCGCGAAGGTATTTATGCAATGGTAAGATTGCGCTCCGGTGAAACGCGTAAAGTACTGTCTACCTGCCGAGCAGTCATTGGTGAAGTGAGTAACGCAGAAAACAATCTTCGATCTTATGGTAATGCTGGTGCTAAACGTCGACGCGGAATACGCCCGACGGTAAGAGGCACGGCAATGAACCCGGTCGATCACCCACACGGTGGTGGTGAAGGTAAAACAAAAGGCGGCCGTCACCCTGTTAGTCCATGGGGTGTTCCTACTAAAGGTTATAAGACCCGCAGGAACAAACGTACAGCTAAATTTATTATTCAAAGATGCAATTAAATGATTTTATAAGAGGGCGATAACGTGCCACGTTCAATTAAAAAAGGACCGTTCGTAGATGACCACTTGATCAAGAAAGTGGAGAAGGCCGTTGCTACAAATGATAAACGACCAATTAAAACATGGTCACGACGGTCAATGATTTTGCCAGAAATGGTTGGTTTGACCATTGCTGTGCATAATGGCCGCTTACATGTGCCAATCTATGTCTCTGAAAACATGGTTGGACACAAGCTTGGCGAATTTGCAGCAACACGCACTTTCAAAGGGCACTCAGGCGATCGCAAAGCCAAAGGTAAAGAAGAAGAAAAGACAGAGCAGTCAAAGGGGGGATGAGATAATGGAAGTAGCAGCAAAACTTAGATTTACCAGATTGTCTCCACAAAAATGCCGGCTGGTTTGTGATTTGATTCGTGGCATGCCGATTGATCGTGCTTTAGATGCTTTAAAGTTTCATCACAAAAAAGCAGCAGCGGTAGTTAAAAAAGTGTTAGATTCCGCTATTGCTAATGCCGAACATAATTTTGGCGCGGATATCGATCAGTTGAAAGTCGCTAAAATTTTTGCCGACGCTGGTCCAACCTATAAACGTACTGCAGCACGTGCTAAAGGACGTGCAAACAGAATATTGAAACCAACCTGTCATATAACAGTTGTTGTGTCTGATGAGGAGAGCAAATAATGGGTCAGAAAGTTAATCCCACTGGGATACGCCTAGGAATTGTCAAAGATTGGGCTTCTAGGTGGTATGCATCGTCTAAGAATTTTTCTGACACCTTAGTGGCTGATATTAAGGTAAGAGAATATTTACAGAAAAAACTGTATCAGGCAGGTATTAGCCGAATTCAGATTGATAGACCAGCGCGTAATGCAAGAATTACAGTTTATACCGCAAGACCAGGCGTCATTATTGGTAAAAGCGGTAAAGAAATTGACACACTGCGAGATGAAGTGAGCCATCTGCTCGGCGTCCCAGTACATGTCAGTATTGAAGAAGTACGTAAACCCGAATTAGATGCAAAGTTGGTCGCAGAGTCTGTTGCCCAACAATTAGAAAAACGTGTGATGTTCAGACGTGCCATGAAACGAGCTGTATCTAGCGCCATTCGTTTGGGTGCACAGGGCATCAAGATTCACTTGAGCGGAAGATTAGGTGGTGCCGAAATTGCTCGTCGTGAATGGTATCGTGAAGGACGTGTACCATTACAGACCTTCCGCGCAGACATTGACTATGGATTAGCTGAAGCATACACAACTTACGGTGTGATCGGTGTGAAGGTGTGGATATTCAAAGGCGAGGTTCTTGGCGATGGCGAACAGAGCGAGGGCACTGGTACAGATAAGACTGGGTCTAAGCAGCAGGAGAATAAGTAATGTTACAGCCAAAGCGAACTAAATATCGCAAACAATTTAAAGGCCGAAATCGTGGTGTAGCAACACGTGGAAGTAAAGTAAGCTTTGGTGACTACGGATTAAAAGCGCTTGAACACGGTCGTGTTACTGCAAGACAAATTGAAGCAGCGCGTCGTGCCTTGTCAAGACATGTAAAGCGCGGTGGTAAAGTCTGGATCCGTATTTTCCCGGATAAGCCAATTACCAAAAAGCCGCTTGAAGTACGTCAAGGGAAAGGTAAGGGAAATGTGGAGTACTGGGTGGCGCAAATACAGCCTGGTCGTGTGATGTTTGAAATTGAAGGTATTACTGAAGACATGGCACGCGAGGCATTAAGGTTAGCGGCAGATAAGTTGCCGGTGAAATCAACAGTTGTTGGGCGGACGGTAATGTAATGAAAGCAAAAGACTTACGCACAAAGAATACAGATGAATTAAAGCAAGAGCTTTTCTCATTGCTAAAAGAGCAGTTTAATTTAAAAACTCAAAAGGGTGTTGGTCAATCACCGAAGACACACTTGCTCCATAATGTGAGAAAAAACATTGCTCTGGTTAAAACGATATTAAGTGAAAAAGGTCTATTAGTATGACTGAGCAAACAACAACATCAAATCAAAATGAAAAGCGGTCACGTACCGTTATCGGCAAGGTTGTTAGCGATAAAATGAATAAAACCATTGTCGTTCAAGTTGAGCGTAAAGTTAAACATGCGCAATATGGAAAATACATAAAACGTTTTTCCAAGATGTATGCGCATGATGAAGAAAACACCTGTCACGTTGGCGATACCGTGTTGATTAAAGAATCACGCCCGTTATCGAAAACGAAGTTCTGGGTGTTGGTAAAAGTATTAGAAAGAACTGAACGAGCAGAGAGTGAATTAGCTAGTTAAATCTTTCTTTTTCTATTAAACATTGATAATATTGCGGTTTTTGCCCAAGGGTGGAGTGAGCATGATACAGATGCGAACCATGTTAGACGTGGCTGATAATAGCGGAGCACGTCGAGTGATGTGTATAAAAGTCAAAGGCGGGACGCGTCGTCGTTATGCCAATATTGGTGATGTAATTAAAGTCACTGTTAAAGAAGCCATTCCGCGCGGCAAAGTGAAGAAAGGTGAAGTTCTGGATGCGGTAATCGTCAGAACTAAAAAAGGCGTAAGAAGACCTGATGGTTCATTGATTCGGTTTGATGAAAATGCAGTGGTTCTTTTGAACGCTCAGATGCAGCCTATCGGCACTCGTGTTTTCGGTCCGATCACGCGTGAGTTGCGTGGCGAAAACTTTATGAAGATTATTTCTTTGGCCCCTGAGGTCCTCTAAACGATAGAGAGAAGGTATATGAAAAAGATAAAAAAAGGCGATGAAATTATTGTTATCGCTGGTAAAGATAAAGGTAAAAGAGGTACTGTCCTTTCTGTGTTAGAAAAGGGCCTGAAACTGATTGTGGAAGGTATCAATCTCGCTAAGAAACATGTCAAGGCTGACCCGAATCGCGGCGAGCGTGGTGGCATCGTATTAAAACCAATGCCTCTCCATCATTCGAATGTAATGCTATATGATGCATCTTCCCAGAAAGGAAGTCGGGTTAAGATCCGAATTTTGGATGATGCTCGCAAGGTGCGCTGTTTTAAAACGACAGACGAAGTTATTGATATATAGAGAGAGCTTTTGGAAGGTGCTGTTATGGCAAGGTTAGATGAGTTTTATAAAAAAGAAGTTGTCAAAAAGCTGAAAGAGCGATTTGCTTATACTTCAGTAATGCAAGTTCCGCGCATTGTTAAAATTACACTCAACATGGGTGTGGGCGAAGCAGCCGCCGACAAAAAAATTGCGACTAATGCAATGTCTGATATGGAAAAAATAGCTGGTCAAAAACCATTGATGACCTTGACGCGCAAATCCATTGCCGGGTTTAAGATTCGTGAAAATTGGCCTATTGGTTGTAAAGTTACTTTGCGTCGCGCTCGCATGTACGAATTTTTAGATCGCTTGATCAATATTGCATTGCCACGTGTACGTGACTTTCGTGGTTTAAGCACGAGATCTTTTGATGGCCGTGGGAATTATAGTTTAGGTATTAAAGAACAGATTGTTTTTCCTGAAATTGAATACGACAAGATTGATGCTATCCGTGGTATGGACATTACCATCACCACCACAGCTCGTGATAATAAAGAAGCATTTGCATTGTTGGAAGCTTTCAATTTTCCTTTTAAAGAAAAAGTGAGTTAATTTATGGCGAAAATTTCAGTCGTCGAGCGAGAGAAGAAACGCGCATTAAAATGTCAAAAATATCGTGACCAGCGCGTCAAACTAAAGGCAACGATCAAAGACATGAGTCTTAGCGATGAAGAGCGTATGCAAGCTGTTACTGATTTGCAAAAGCTGCCACGTGATTCGAGCCCTGTTCGCCGTCGTAACCGTTGCAAGCTGTGTGGAAGACCACGAGCCTATAATCGGCTGACTGGGCTGTGTCGACTGCATATGCGTAAAGCTGTCATTAATGGTTTTGTACCAGGTATGCATAAGTCAAGTTGGTAGCTGTTATTCTGTGCATGCAGCACAGGAACCCGCTAAATAGTTAAGAGGTGTTAAGCGATGTCAATGCAAGATCCAATAGCGAACATGTTAACATGTTTACGCAATGCGCAAATGGTAGGCGAAAAAGTGGTTCGTCTTCCTCACTCACGATTAAAAGCAGATATTCTTAAAGTGCTGCAAGAAGAAGGCTATATTGAAAATTTTGAAGTCTTAGCTGCTGACAAGAAAAAAAGTGACAAGATTAAAAAGTTGCAAGTAAATTTGAAATATTATCAAGGCGCGCCTGTTATTGAAAAAATTAAGCGGGTCAGTCGCCCTGGATTGCGAGTTTATTCAAGCTACACAGATTTGCCTGTGGTTCGTGGTGGTTTAGGGATTGTTATAGTCTCGACACCGATGGGTGTGATGGCCGATAAAAAAGCCCGTAGTCACCGTGTGGGCGGTGAAGTACTGTGCATAGTGGAGTAAAGGAGAGGTTATGACAGCAGCTTCGCGAGTACAAAGAAAACCAATCTCTATCCCTAGCGGGGTTGAGGTTAAAATTGTTAATCAGTTAATAAATATCAAAGGCCCAAAAGGTCAGGCTGAGTTAGGTATTCACCCTTTTGTGTCAGTCGGGGTTGAAGATGGTCATGTGAAAGTACAACCCAATACGGAAGGCAAGCACTTAACTGGTGCAAATGGGAAATTATCAAAATCGATTCCTGGGACCATGCGTTCACAGATCGCCAATATCATTGATGGCGTCACCAAAGGATTTGAACGTAAATTAGTTTTAGTTGGTGTGGGTTATCGTGCACAAGCTAAGGGGAAAGTACTCGCGTTAAGCTTAGGTTTTTCTCATCCAGTAGAGTTTCCAGTACCTGCTGGGATTACTATCGAAACACCGACGCAAACTGAGATTCTTGTAAAAGGTGTCAATAAAGAATTAGTTGGATTAGTAGCAGCCAAAATTAGAGCTTACAAATCTCCTGAACCTTACAAAGGTAAAGGTGTTCGGTACGCTAATGAAGTTGTCGAAATTAAAGAAACCAAGAAAAAGTAATTAGGTGAAACAATGAAAAATAAGCGTGAGGCAAGATTGCGTAGAGCCAAGCTTACTCGGATGAAAATTCGTGAAATTGGCGCGGTGCGTTTAGTGGTTCATAAAACACCAAGGCATGTTTACGCGCATGTTACAAGTTCAGATGGCGGTAAAACATTAGTGCACGCATCAACACTAGATAAACAGTTTAAAGGTAAATTGCCATCCACTGGAAATATTGATGCCGCTAAAAAGGTTGGCGAGTTGATTGGCAAGCGTGCGTTGGAAGCAGGTATCAAACAAGTTGCATTTGACCGATCAGGCTTTCGTTATCACGGTCGTGTTAAAGCATTAGCAGATGCGGCTAGAGAAGCGGGGTTAGAATTTTAGTTTATAAATCCCCTCTCCTGCTTGCGGGAGAGGGTGCCGCGCAGCGGCGGGTGAGGGCAAAGCTAAAGGCAGGTAATTAAAAGGTACGAAATTTATGGCGAGTTACGATCAAACAACTAAAAGCGATGGCATGCAGGAAAAACTGGTAGCTGTTGCGCGTAATGCAAAAGTAGTCAAAGGCGGTAAAGTATTTAGCTTTGCTGCAGTGACTGTTGTTGGTGACGGCAAAGGCCGCATCGGTATGGGCCGTGGCAAAGCTCGCGAAGTTCCGGTCGCTATACAGAAATCTTTAGAAAATGCGCGTAAGAATATGCGTCATGTGGTATTAAAAGGTGGTACGCTTTATCACGAAATTAGTGCTAAACATGGCACCACACGTGTGTTTATGAAACCCGCCTCAGAAGGTACCGGTATTATCGCGGGCGGCGCTATGCGTGCGGTTTTCGAAGTGCTAGGTTTACAAAATGTGTTGGCCAAAATTATTGGATCTACTAATCCAGTAAACGTAGTGCGTGCGACATTAAAGGCATTACAAAATGTGACAACGCCTGACTATATCGCAGGAAAACGCGGCAAGTCAGTTGAAGAATTACTAGAGGGTTAGTTCATGGCGAAGCAAAAACAATTAAAAGTTACGTTAATTCGCAGCCTGATTGGCCGTATACCAAAACATAAGGCTTGTGCTCAAAGCATTGGTTTGCGAAAAATTAGGCAAACAGTTGTTGTAAAAGATACTCCTTGTATACGTGGAATTATTAATAAAGTAAGTTACTTACTTTCAGTTGAGGAAATGTAAAGATGGAACTCAATACTTTACATCCAGCCCCGGGATCAAAAAAACGTGGCAAAAGACTTGGACGAGGCATGGCTTCGGGTAGAGGCAAAACCTGCGGTCGTGGTCACAAAGGGCAGAAAGCACGTGCTGGCGGCTATCATAAAGTTGGTTTTGAAGGCGGTCAGATGCCATTGCAGAGACGTCTTCCTAAGTTTGGTTTTTGTTCGCAGCAAGGGTTGTTACGCGAAGAAGTTCGCGTATCTGAACTGGGTGCTGTAGATGCGGCGGTCATTGATATTGCAGCATTGAAAGAGGCTGGCGTAATCAGGGCAAATACAAAATTTGTCAAAGTGATTGCCACTGGTAAATTAGAACGGGCTGTCACTATTCGCGGTATTGCGCTAACGGCAGGTGCACGAAAAGTTATTGAGGCTGCTGGCGGCCGTGTTGAGGGATAAATGGCAACAGTACGAACGAGTTCAGGGTCGAGTTCTAGTAGTGGGTTGATTGATTTAAGACGTCGGTTAGTATTTGTTTTACTCGCAATTATTATCTTTCGAGTAGGCTCGTACATCCCCGTTCCTGGATTAAATCCACAGCGTTTACAGGAATTATTTCACGCTCAACAAAACAATATTGTAGGTTTATTCAATATGTTTTCGGGCGGTGCATTGATGCGATTTAGTATCTTTGCTTTGGGAATCATGCCTTATATATCGGCTTCGATTATTGTACAGCTACTAGCGGTATTATCACCCGAGTTAGCTGAGTTAAGAAAAGAAGGCGAATCAGGGCAGAGAAAACTGAATCAATATACACGTTATGGAACGCTCTTTTTAGCGACGTTTCAAGCGATTGGTATATCGAAGATGTTAGCGGCGCATAATATAGCGTTAACGCCGGGACTTTCGTTTTACTTTACAACAGCGCTTACCTTAGTAACAGGTACGATGTTTTTAATGTGGTTGGGTGAGCAAGTTACTGAACGTGGTATTGGCAATGGTATTTCCATGATTATCTTTGCCGGTATCGTAGCAGGGTTGCCTCCCGCGGTTGCCCGTACGTTAGAACAAGTACGTGAAGGACAACTGCAAGTGGTGGTGTTGTTATTGATTATGGTGGTTGTTTTTGCCGTAGTGTCGTTTGTCGTATTTATGGAGCGTGGACAGCGTCGTATTACGATTAACTATGCGCGACGTATGCAAGGTGGTAAATTATACGCTGCCCAAAGTACACATTTGCCACTGAAGATTAATATGTCGGGTGTTATCCCGCCAATTTTCGCTTCGAGCATTATTTTGTTCCCAGCGACAATTGCCCAGTGGTTTGGTAATAGTCAAAGCATGAGTTGGCTGAACTCGATTAGTGTTTCGTTACAACAAGGCCAGCCATTGCATATGCTGATATTTGGAATAGCGATTGTGTTTTTCTGTTTCTTTTACACTGCGTTGGTATTCAACCCGCGGGAAACAGCAGAAAACTTGAAGAAATCGGGTGCTTTTATTCCCGGTATTAGACCAGGTGATCAGACAGCACGCTATATTGACCAAGTGATGACCCGATTAACGTTGGTGGGTGCAGCTTATGTAACGTTAGTATGCTTGTTGCCAGAATTTATGATTCTAGCGTGGAACGTGCCATTTTACTTTGGCGGAACATCGTTATTAATCATTGTGGTAGTGGTAATGGATTTTATGGCGCAAATTCAGGCTCATGTGATGTCTTATCAATATGAGTCCTTGTTGAAAAAGGCGAATTTACGCGGAAGAGGCTGATATAAGCAAATCTGTGCGAGGAGAAACAAAATGAAAGTCGGTGCGTCAGTAAAAAAAGATTTGCCGTAATTGTAAGATTGTGCGGCGTAAACGAGTTATTCGTGTTATCTGCAAAGAGAAGCGACATAAGCAACGCCAAGGTTGATTTTAAGGCTTTTCAAGATTAGACTAAGGCGCTTTTTTCCATATTATTGAGAATGATGAGAGTTTGGGAGTGAAGGAATGACAGCTCGTATAGCAGGTGTAATGATTCCGATGCAAAAGCATGTCGTGGTAGGCATAACTGCTATCTACGGCGTTGGGCGCAGACGTGCTCGCAATATATGCAATACTGCAAAGGTAGATCCTCAGAAAAAGGTCAAAGACCTCTCTGAGGCAGAGTTAGAAATGTTAAGAGCAGAAATTGCTAAATTCCGCGTAGAAGGTGATTTACGCAGAGAAGTAGCAATGTGTATTAAGCGGCTCATCGATTTGGGTACTTATCGAGGCATGCGGCATAAGCGTGGTTTGCCGGTGCGAGGTCAACGAACCCGAACCAATGCTAGAACGCGTAAAGGTAGACGTAAAAGCACTTAATTAAGCGAGGATCGTTCCGACAATGGGTAACCAAAAGCAAACAAAAGTAGAAAAATCGACTAAAGCGGCAGCGCCGGTACCAGCGGGAGCACAAGAAACACAAACAACTGCTCGTGCGCGTAAAAGGGCGAAAAAACAAATTTCTGATGGTATTGCGCATATTCAAGCGTCTTTTAACAATACCATTGTAACTGTTACCGATGTTCAAGGTAATACCATTACCTGGTCAAGTGCAGCCAGTTGTGGTTATCGCGGATCACGTAAATCTACGCCGTATGCGGCGGGTGAAGCGGCAACCAAGGCAGCACAAATGGTTATCGAAAATTTTAATATGAAAAATGTGCAGGTGCGTGTGAAAGGTCCTGGACCAGGCAGAGAATCTGCAATCAGAGCCTTGCATGCGGCAGGTTTAAAAATATTATCAATTACGGATGCAACGGGAATTCCATTTAATGGTTGCCGTGATCCTAAAAAGCGACGCGTATAAGTCTGGAGAATTTTAATGGCTAGATATTTAGGTCCTCGTTGTAAACTTTCTCGACGTGAAAGAACTGATCTTTCACTCTTGAGTGGTGTTAGACCACTTGATTCAAAGTGTAAGATTGATGCGTTGCCCGGCGTACACGGCGCTCGTCGTGGTCGTGAAACGGATTACGGCACTCAGCTGAGAGAAAAGCAAAAAGTACGTCGTATTTATGGCGTTCTAGAGCGTCAATTTGAGAATTATTTTAAAAAGGCCACTCGCTTGAAAGGTTCTACAGGTGAGAACTTATTAAAATTGCTCGAGAGTCGTCTTGATAACGTAGCGTATCGAATGGGCTTTGGTTCGACACGTGCGGAAGCAAGGCAGTTAGTGAGTCATCGCGGTATACTAGTCAACGGTAAAATTGTTAATATACCGTCTTACTCGTTGGAAGCGGGTGATGTGGTGTCAATCAAAGACGGTGCGAAGAAGCAATTGCGTATTCAATCCTCTTTAACCATTGCCCAAGCCAGACCAAGCTGTGATTGGTTGGATGTAGATGTTACTGAGATGAAAGGAGTGTTTAAACGAACTCCAGATAGATCAGATCTACCGCCTGATATTTATGAGAAGCTCATCGTCGAGCTTTATTCTAAGTAAACTTCTGGGGAAATGAGGCTCTCATGCAAAACAATCCATATGAATTTTTAACCCCTCGTGAAATTGCTGTTGATACTATGTCGCCGTTTCATGCAAGGATTACGCTTGAACCACTGGAGCGGGGTTTTGGACACACTTTAGGTAACACGCTACGTCGGATATTGTTATCTTCAATGCCTGGCGCCGCTATTACTGAAGCGAAAATAGACGGTGTAGTCCATGAATATGGCACTATCCCTGGCGTTCAAGAAGATGTTATTGAAATCTTATTAAATTTGAAAGGTGTCGCTTTGCGATTACAAGGCCGCCAAGAAGTAACGCTTAAATTAAATAAAAAGCGTGCTGGTGCCGTATTAGCAAGTGATATTGAGTTAGAGCATGATGTGGAAGTTGTTAATCCTAATCATGTCATTGCTCACCTCAATGAAAATGGTTCATTGAGTATGACGTTGAAAGTCATGGTCGGTAGAGGTTATCAACCAGCTTCTGCTCGATTTAAAGCGGGTGAAGGCAAGTCTGCTATTGGCGTATTGCATTTAGATGCTAGCTTTAGTCCCGTTCGACGAGTTGCTTACACAGTTGAAAGCACTCGCGTTGAACAGCGCACCGACCTCGATAAATTAGTCATTGATCTTGAAACCAATGGCACGATTGATCCCGAAGAAGCTATTCGTCGTTCTGCGACAATTTTACAACAACAATTATCTTCATTTGTTGACTTGAAATCAGCGCCAGTGATGCAAGAACAGACTAATCGTGAAGAAATGGTTAACCCAATTTTTCAACGACCAGTGGATGATTTGGAATTAACGGTTCGTTCGGCAAATTGTCTTAAAGCAGAAAATATTTTCTTCATTGGTGATTTAGTGCAAAGAACGGAAGCTGATTTGTTAAAGACACCAAACTTGGGTAAGAAGTCATTAACTGAAATTAAAAATGTTCTCGCTGCTCATGGCTTAGCCTTAGGCACCAAGTTAGATAATTGGCAAACACCAAACGAATCAGAAAAGAAAATTTAATTATTTAAAATTGTCATGGCGTGCGAAGTGCGCGTCACGATAAGTTATCAAAATATGTGAGGTTTATATGCGTCACCGACATAGTGGTAGATATTTTAATCGCACTAGTTCTCATCGTAAGGCCATGTTCCGTAACATGATGGTCTCTATGTTGCGCCATGAGCAAATCAAAACAACTTTGCCAAAGGCGAAAGAATTACGCATGTATCTCGAACCGCTAATTACCATGGCGAAAGAAGATTCTTTACATAATCGCCGTTTAGCTTTCAATCGTTTGCGTGATCGCGAAGTGGTGACTAAATTATTTAATGAAATCGGTCCATTCTATGCCAAACGTCCAGGCGGTTACTTGCGTGTTTTGAAATTTGGTTTCCGCAAAAATGATAAAGCACCCGCGGCTATTGTTGAATTAGTTGATCGAGTCACCGTAGACGAAGAAGCAGCTTAATTAACCGAGAAGTTCTCGCCAAAGCGAGAACTTCTTTCTCTTCATAAATCCCCATTTTTTCTGTGCAAATTCAATCTCGATGATGAAATAATTTGGCTTTTGAAAAGATTTATTTCGTCACGTAATTTTAAAATCTAAGATTTAAGATTATGTTAATTATTGATTTATATTGAATGACTTCTGTCAATAAATATTTTTGCATCACTGCGCCCCCGTTTTTAATACAAGGTCTATAATACCAGTGTAAGTCATAAATTTTTTATAATTAACAAAGCTTAAGATAATCTTATGATAATAAGAAAGTTTTATGAGGAGGTTGCAAATGTCTAAGTCGTCACGTGATACTCATGGTCGTCTCAAACATGCAATGATGGCGAGTAATAGATCGCATCGCTCCTTTTCGTTGGATACAAAGCTTTCCGAAACCAAATCAGTAGAATCAAAATCTTTAGAAGCAAAAATGGTTGGAAATGCTAGTGCTGAAGAATATCGCCGTGAAGCTATTGAAAGTTATTATAGAGAACTGCATGCTAAATTTCCTCAAGTAGTTGCAAAAAAAACTGAAATAAAAGAATTATTACAAAAAAACGAAGCGCTCACAATTGGTGACATTGAAGAATTAACAAAGAAACTTGATCGATATGATGTAATGAATTTCGAATTGATTAAAACTGAAGTTGACAAAGCTACTGAAGAAACAGGCATGGCAATTGATAGGTTAATTAATTACTTTGGTATAAAAGACGAAAAACTTATTGAACAAATTGAAACAACCATCAAATTATCCACTCTATCGGGTGGTGACTTAAGTTATTTATACATTAAATGGCAAGAGGAATACCAAGAACACAAGCGTACACCAAAGCCTGGAGATTTATTGAAAAAACTCGCTGATCTTTCATTCAAGAAAGGGGGGGGTTATATTAAAAATCAACGAGAGCAAATGATTTCCTCTTTAGTTGCAGAAGAAGATAAATCAGCTGAAGACAAAAATAGTGTGAAAAGTGTTCTCATTAATTTATCTATGCCGCGTCTTTATGTGTTATCTAAGCAAAAAGATTTTAAAAGTAAAATTGAAAATCGTATTGAAAATCGTAGGGAATTGCAGAGACGGTTGGTGGCAGTGTATGCCAAGCAGCATAGATTTGATGTTAATGATTTTCTGCTGGAACATTTTAATGTCGGTGGTAGTTTGGTAAAACATAAAATTGGTGCTGAAAAAAAATATCAGTTAAAGGATGTGGTTTACGCCAAATTGCGTGAGACTACTGGTGAGTTAGATTCGATACAAGAATTACGAGATAAAATAAATTTATTTATAAAAAACCCCAAATTTAGTTACATGAGTCATAGATTTATTAATGATCCGGCTCGTAATGTTCAAAAGTTTATTAAAGACACTGGTTTTGAAAACTCAAATGATTGTTACAACTATATTTCACGCTTACTCAACATTGATCATAAATATAAAAACCAATGCGAAGAATATTATAAAAAGGAAGCTTTTTATCAAGCGAACGGTGTTGCTGCACCTCGCTATTTAAATGGTGAGTCTCATGTCAGAGGTAATGGTTTTCTTTTGCCAGAGCAAAGAAAAGCGTTTGAAATCATCCGTGCCAATCTTGCTACTATTGATAAACAATTGCGCCAGCAAGAAAGCGGTGAAATATTATTAAATGTGAATGATCCATTATTCCAAAAAATTCAAGTCAGACAAGAAGATAAATTTGCATTTGCAAGACAATCAGATCTGGAGGCGAGCAAGGATGTTACCAGTTCAACCTTGGCGGCATCAGAAAAATCTGCGGACGTTATGGCTGGCTTAGATGAGGAGTTTAAGAAAGATGTGCAAGCGGCGAATGACGATGTACAGAAAATGCGTCAAGTGATTTCACAGAATGTTGGAAATGCTTTGAAAGCAGTCGCTAATATCGCTTTGACACCCATCGGCGGCGCTGTTGCAGGTGTGGCAATAAATGTCGCTGGTAATTTAGCCGATAAAGCAGGCGAGGCATTGGGTGTGAAAGTATTTCGCGATCCATTCGTAGTCCAGCCTGGTGAAGTGACATCGGTCGTAGCAAGTCAAATTGCTCGTGCTTTTTATCTCGTGTTACAAAATATCAGATATAATTACACTCAGGAATTTACTGAGCAGAGACTTCATGAAGTCTCCATGGAAGCAATGTCTGAGATATTACGGAAAAATCCCAACAAAAAATATACTCGAGATGAATTGCAGCAGGCCATTCAAGAGCGAGTAAATGAGAAATATCGCGAGCTTGCCAAAAATTATGATAAATCCGTGAATGAATTTAAAGAACAAGTAAAGCAATTTGACCAATCACAAAATATTATTCAAGAAGTAGTAGCGGTTTCTTCACGTATGATTAATAAACGCGATTTCGCTGGCAGATTAATCAAACCTATTACTTCTATCGATGATTATTGCGAACAATTTTCGGCAATGTGGAAATTAGCTGAAGGCCGCTGGGGTGGAGAAAATTTAGTATCCATTATGGAAAGTTCATCCTGGTTAGGCGGCGATGCTAACGAAGCATTTCGCAAATCATTAGGATTTGTGCACAACGCTAAAATTGAATTAAACAACATTCCTACTCTGTTACAAAGTGCTAAGGATGTGGCTCGGTTGCAGATTGGTAAAGTTAAACATGCGATGCGTTTAAAGAAAGAAAACATGGTACAACATCAAAGATTATTAACCGCTTTTGCAGCCGATATTATTGTTAGTAGTTTTGATAAATATTGTGGTACAGCCGTAATTATGTCAGTAGCTACCCCTGAACAAAAAGCGAAAGCTTTGTTAGATGTTTTTGAAGCAATGGGTAGAATCCCGCAATTTGGTGGCACAGCTAAGTTATCAGATAATATGATCATGCGCGTGCTTAAATCTATTCCCGATGCAAGAAAAATGCTGGCTGATAAAAATGTTGTTAATCATTTATTAAAAGAACGATTTTCAAAAGAAAATGTAGAGCGGTTTGCTGAGTTTCCAGAGGAAGCACGTGATATTGATGCAGTGATTATGACTTATGTGAAATCTGTGATACTTGACCCTATTATTCAGCAATCGGCTCAAGCATTAGAAACATTATCTAAGTTAAAACAGCAAGGCCATGCTCCTAAAGAACAAGCAAGAGAACAAGCCCTGCTGGAACAAATGAATGCGATTGTTGATCTGCAACGTATTCCACGCGATTGGCAAGAGCGTTATCCAGATGATTACCGGGCTGCGCTGGGAAGTTGCATGGATGTTGTCAAAATGCATCTTGACGAAGTTGGATTAAAAAATCTTAAAACTAGGTTAATCGAACAGATTAATCAACGTATTGTCAATGCGTCGGATAAAGCCAACGCCGTTGTGGAATCATTACAATTAATTCAATTATTCCAACAATTCCAAAAAATTAAGAATTCGGATATTAAACCTGAGTTTTTGTTGCAATCGAGTGAGGTGGTTAATCTGGATAAAATATTACAAAACCAGGAAGTATTAGATGCACTCCCTCAACAAACCGGCTACGAGCAACTCTCAAGCAAAGAACAAAAAGAGACTGTGGAGGATACCACCAGGGCTGAATTGTTATCCGGCAAGCGAAAATCAACCAGTAGTTTACAGGTAAGAAAATCCTCAGCCATGGAGCAAAAAGATATAGTGGCTAAGCATCCGCCTGCCACTATTGAAGAAAAAGCAGCCTGGAGAAAACAACATCAAGAACAAGTTGCGCAACAGCAAGCAGAACTAGCGGCCAAATTAAATCCGCAGGTGGATGTTAAGCAAAGAATTGCCACCTATTTAAATGAAAATACACTGATCATGGAAGTTAATAAAGCTTATGATGCTCAAGTCAATTCACGACATGAAGCAATCCTGCTTGCTTTAAAACATAAGCGATTAACCGGTGATGTAGCGAAAAGTGCTTATGCAGAGGCTGAGCAAGAATACCAGAGAGAACAACAAGTAGCTAATAGGGAAAAAGAATCAGTATTGCAAAGAGGACGAATCTTCATCAATAAACTGCGAATAGCGGCTAATGTCGTAGACAAATATTTGGCGCAAGGTCTTAATGCTACCGATGCAGATAAATTAATCATTGTTAAATTATATAATAGATTTAACAATGAAATTGTTAACAAGATAATAAAAGATCCATCCATTTTATCATCACCCATACGCATGCGAGGATTAATAGCGCATTTAAATATCATTTTCAATGATGCCAAAGAAGAACGATTTGCTGAACGCAAGAAAATGGGCATGGTAAAACATTTAGCGCATTCATTGAAAGGAGCAAAATCATTTTTCAGCGGAAGCAATAAAATAACATTCCAAGATGTTAGCGATGTTATGAAGGAATTAGCAACAGCTAGCCAAAAAGATTTGGCACTGGAAGAAAAAGTAGTTGCCAAAGTACATGCCAAAGTGGCTAAGCTAACTCGGTAGTTTTGCGACTATCATAGCTCTAGCTGACTGGGAATTATTTTTAATTTTAAATAGGCTGTGATCACAAAATTGACGGGAACAGTGTCGTCAATTACTATGGTCTTGAGGTAATGCAATGTCAAAAAAATTGCCTGATCACAGTGAAACACGAATCAACAATGCGTTTGATATAGATCGATTGATACGTATCGTTCTTATCGCTGCCATTGCATTTTGGTCTTTTCAGTTGATCCTGCCTTTAATAGGATTTTTGGTCTGGGGGTTTATACTGGCAGTTGCACTCTATCCTGTTTTTTACTGGTTGAACTTCCGGCTCGGTAATCGTCCAACCTTGGCTGCAACAATAATCACTCTCTTGAGTTTATTCATCGTGGTTGGCTCAATTGTAGTATTGACCAATAATATGGTTCACAATCTCAGTGCTATAATCTCAAGAGTTCATTTTGGTGGGCAAATTATCCCGCAACCACCAGCCAGCGTGAGTACTTGGCCTATTATTGGTGATCACATTCAACGTGTCTGGTCTTTGGCATCTTCTAACCTTGGTGACTCAATAAAAACATATTCTAGTTATCTTGTTCAGGCTGGAGGTTTCGCAATCGGTTTGCTTGCTACCAAAGGCCTAGACCTCATTTTGTTTGTCCTCGGAGTAATTTTTTCCGGCTATTTATTAGCTCATGCCTTTAATGTGGTGGGTAGTGTTCGCAAACTGGCAAAACGAATAGATCCTGAACGCGGTTCCACCTTTGTCAAAATCATGACAGAAACCATACAGAATGTATCCAGGGGTGTGATAGGCGTTTCGCTTTTGCAATCCTTGATTTTTGGACTGCTTCTCTTGCTCGCTGGCATCCCAGGGGCAGGTTTGATTACCTTTCTGGCCTTGATCCTGTCTATTACTCAAATCGGTCTCACTCCGCTAGTCATACCTTTAGCCATCTGGTCGTTTTTTACCAAGAGTTTTCCTTTTGCTTTCATTTTCACGTTTCTTATGCTCCTCACGCTACTCATAGATAACTTAAAACCGTTTGTTATGGCTCATGGATTGCGAACGCCTCTGATAATCATCTTCACTGGGGTGATAGGCGGCTTGCTTTTACATGGTGTAATTGGCATTTTTATCGGACCGGTGGTATTAGCCATCTTTTATGAACTTGTTTATCAATGGATTAATTCTTGACTGGTAGCTATAGTTTAAGTTTAAGAGCTCTAATTGAACATGGAGGATTTATGAGGTTCATTTATTTTTTCATTATAATGCTTACCATGATGTTTCCCTATGGCTCTTTTGCAAATAATAAAAACATTAATATTCCTATAATTCTCTATCATAATCTCAATCCTACTGTTGCAGGCTACATGAATATCACTCCAGAAAAATTTGAGGCTAATTTAAAACTCTTGAAAGATAATGGATTTACATTTATTCCATTAAAAGAAGCCGTGGAGTATTTACAAGGTAAGCGTGATACGCTTCCGCCAAAACCCGTTGTCATCACTGCCGATGATGGCTGGGAATCAGTTTATACCTATATGTATCCCATTATAAAAAAATTTAATATTCCAGTGACTTTATTTATTTATCCTGGGGCCATTTCAAGTGGAAAACATTTCTTATCGTGGGAGCAATTAAAAGAATTAAAAAATACCGGGCTTTTCGACATACAAGGACATACTTATTCGCATCCAAATTTTAAAATTACCAAAAAAAGACTTTCACCCGCTGCTTATGAACAGTTTGTGCAGAATGAATTATTCACTTCAAAAAAAATATTAGAAGATAAAATGGGCATTAAAGTTACTTTGTTAGCATGGCCTTTTGGAATTTATAATGATTACTTAGAAAATGAAGCGACAAAAGCTGGATATGTAATGGCATTCACTATTGGTTATCATACCGCTAATCGAGGTTTTAAACCAATGGAGCAACCCCGTTTTATGATTGTTGATAAGCTAGATGCTCAAACTTATAAAATCATTCTAGATAGCGCTACGCCAAAATCGAAAGCATAAGATGTGCAGCCGGAAACTTGGCAATTTAAAAATAGCCATATTTGCGTAACAGATCACGCCCCTCACCCGCCGCAAAAAGCGCGGCGACCTCTCCCCGAATTCAGTTCAGTTTTTTGTTAAATAACGTGGCGGGGAGAGGTGAAAAAGCTAAATCTCGGGGTTTTTACCTCTCCCCGCCCAAATTTCAATAAGAACATGGTATTTAATCGGGGAGAGGTCGCCGCGCTTTTTGCGGCGGATGAGGGGTGTGATCTGTTACCATATTTGCGATGGCCCTAATAAGTTGTCGATTTATTTATTCGGGCATTTCAAACAAACATTCGCCAATAACTCTGTTATAAATTCCAGAAAAATCTGCGTTTTCTTTGCGAGATATTTTTTTGTTGGATAAATGGCATAAAGCGTATGATCAATTAATTGATGATCATTTAAAATAGATACCAATTTGCCATTTTTTAATTCTTCGTAGATGGCATATTTAGCCATATAAATAATTCCCATGCCATCTATTGCTAATCGTTTTAAATCGACATAGTCATTGGTTTTAATATCGCCGCTGACGGGAATTTCTTTTATTTTTCCTTTATCCATTATTTTCCAATAATTCGTTATAAAATCTGAATTGATTAAACAATTATGTGTCTGCAAATCTTCAGGTTTTTGTGGTGTGCCGTGCTTTGCTAAATATTCCGGTGCAGCGGCCAAAATTTTATGCATAGTTCCTACTGGTTTGTAATATAAATTCGAATCCGGCATTTGCCCGCATTGAATAATAAGATCAAAACCATTATTTAATAAATTTGATAAATTATTTCCGCTCACAATATGAAGATTTAAATTTGGATATTTTTCTTTAAATGCTTTTAACGCCGGTACCACATAACATTGGCTAAGTGAATTCGGCATGCCAACTTTTAAGGTGCCGGAAACTTGGCTCATCAATGATTTCACCGAATCTTTCGAAGCTTCCAGTGCATTTAAAATATCGCTGACTTCGGTATAAAACAAATTGCCTGCCTCAGTCAAAGTGACTTGGCGCGTGGTGCGATTTAATAGCCGAGTTTCGAGCGTTTCTTCCAAACGCGCTAGACGGCGAGTGATCACCGGTGTCGAAATGCCAATCTCCCGTGCGGCTTTGGAAAAGCTATGGTGCTTGGCAATGGCACAAAATGCGTTGATGTCTTCAAACATATCGACCTCTTTATTGTTTCTATTTTAGAAATATTGATTTGTAAATTATGAGTATTCTATACCAAAAACAAAACAATTACTATAGTTCCACGAGATCAAATTTTATTCATATCGAGGTGTTTTATGCAAACTATTGAATCTACTAAAAATGTTAAAATTACACTGGGTGTTGGCATTGCTGATTCTGCTAATTTAATCACCATATTTACCATGTTTTTATGGGAAGTGACCAAGCGTATGCTGGAAGAGACAGCGAAATTTGTGTTATTTCCGGTGTCGGCTGCAGGAGCCATTATAGAGGCCGTACTGGCCTGGCGCCAGAAAAGGCTAGATGAGGGCAAGAATGGCACCTTGGCGGCTGCAATAGTGAAAACAGCGGCTGCATTAGCCATTACTATCGCCGTTATCGGCGCTCTTGCCTTTTCTTCAGTTTTTGCCACGGTATCGCCTATTATATTCACCGCTACGTTGGCCGTTAAGACCTTATTCCATTATGGAGCGGCAGCGTATTATTGGTGGAAATCGGCGGCTACGCAAGATCCTGAAAAAAGGGCTGCTTACCGTGCTGCTATGCAGGGTAATGCCGTAGGTGCCACCGCATTAACTCTTGCCACCCTCGCGGTGAGTTTAGTGATGATCGCGCTTAAACCGATCATGGCGATTTTTGGGATCGTGGCCGGTGTGATCGCAGGTGGTTACTCCATCTATAAATTAGCTACTATCAAAACGCCAGCTCCGGTGGCAGCTAATTATCAGCAAATACCGACTCGAGATGAGCAAGAAGATAGTCGTGTAGGATCTTCATCGACACTCTCTAATTCAGCGCAATTACGCAAAAGTTTGAGTGGACGCTCTATTGCCGCCAGCACAGTAGTGAGTAGTGCAGTGAGCTCGGTTATCCCCGAAGCTAAAGAACCAACGAGTGCTAGCGGATTAAGAATGTTTGATAAACCAAAAGTTATTTCACGCACTCAGGATGATATCGGTGTCAGATATAACTATGGATATCAACGATAAGGGTGATTTATGAAATTTATTAAACTAACCGTGAAAAACCACCAGATTATGCATGGTTACGATAAAAAAAATAAGGAAATTTTGGAGCAGGTCGTTGCTGAAAAAGCAACGACCAAGCTTATCGCGATCGATAGGATAAAATCCATCAGCGAAAAATATATATTAATGACGTATGCGCAAGACCGTATGATTTATTGGGAATATGAAGATAAATATTCGGATTTAGTAGCCAAGCTAGCCGCAGCAGGGATGTTGATTTAACAAGCCACATATCTATTTATACGTTTATTTATATATTGATCCCAAATTGGGATCATGCTATAATTAAATATGAGAATCATTGCTCGTAAAACGTTGCGTGAATTCTGGAAGAAACACCCAGGCGCACAAAAACCATTGCAAGCTTGGTATGCAGATGCCAAGCAAGCGCACTGGAAAAATCCTAAGGATATAAAAAATGTCTATTGCAACGCGAGTATTGCAGCTAATAATCGCGTTGTGTTTAACATAAAGGGTAATAGTTATCGATTGGTTACGGCTATAAATTATGATTTTGAAATTATATATGTACGGTTTGTTGGTACACACAAAGAATATGATAATATCGATGTTGCAACAGTGTAGTGAGGTATGCCATGAAAATTAAACCGATTAAAACAAATAAAGACTATAAGGCAGCATTAAAAGAAATTGAACGCTTGTTCAATGCAAAACTAAACACGCCGAATGGCGACAAATTGGATATTTTAACGACCTTAGTCCATGGATATGAAGAAGAGCATTATCCTATAGATTTCCCAGATGCAGTCGATGCTTTAAATTATTGGATTGAAAGTCGTGGTTTAGAACGCAAAGATCTAGAGGCATGCATTGGTACGCGTGCTCGTATCTCTGAAATTTTAAACCGTAAGCGCGAATTAACACTAAATATGATTCGTAAGCTACATGGGGAACTTTATATTCCCGCAGAATTACTTATTAAGAAAAGTAAGCAACGTCATACCAAAAGTGAAAAATAAACCAACCCCCAAACCTCACTACAACAGGGATGTTGATTTAACAAGCCACCAATCAGCTGTTACTTACAACTTATTAATTACATAAAAAACGACCATTTTTTAAACAATACATAATAATAAATAATAAATACGCGGTATAATATAAATTAATAAAACCAAAAAGGGGATTTAATTATGCCTAAAACTACTATAAAACATAAACATAAGATGCATAAACGAAATAGCAAACGCAGCAGTAATGGTCATAGCAATGGCTTAGATAAAATAAAAGCCGCTTTGCGGAAAGCAACCAATGAATTTAACCATATGGCTGCAGATAAATTTAATCAATCTTTTGAAAATGCCAAAGAAAAGACGGAAGAGTTTCAAGGTTATTTAAGTCAACGACCCATTAAATCCAATGTGGTTTCACTCGTAAGTGGTTTAACGGCAGGAGTGTGTCTTGGTTATTTGATTAATAAAAAAATGTAAAGCTAATCCTTAAAATGATGATAAAAATAAAGAGGAGGATTCCATCATGTTTCAAACATCTATCCAGCGCGATTTAAATAGAGTAAAAGCCGCCTTATGGGATACGGCTTATGATGTGCGTAGAAATGCAAGTGATAGACTTAATCGATCAATTAAAAATAAATCGAAAGTTGCTCAACATTATTTAATTAAAAGACCAATGAAAACTTTGGGTTATTCCTTAGTCACTGGGTTATTGACAGGACTATTTCTTGGAATTTTTATGAGAAGATAATTAGTCAAATCAAATGACGTTCTCAAGCTCAAGCCGAGAACGTCATTTATTCTCATTTCTAATTTAAAACATACTCACCACGCTTTGTCCTACAACAATAATCGACGCCACGATCAACGCAATCAATAATACTTTCCCACCCATCACCTGATAACCATTGGCGATTTTTTTGCGATAACGTCCTTGCCAGACCATCAACGCCGGCATTAATACCATTAAAATGGCGACGTAAATACCAGCGTAGCTTAATGCTTTCACGAAAGCGCCAGGATAATACAAAGCAATTACTAATGGCGGAAGAAAGGTGACGACAATGACAAATAAATTTTTCCAGCCGTGACGTTCTACGCCAAAACCATCGGCAATAAAGTCAGATAATCCTAACGACACACCCAAGAATGAGGTGGCCAAACAAATAGAAGTAAAGAGACGTGCAATATAAGTGATAGTATTATTCTGCAATAGCACATGCAATTGTTCCACGAATTCACTAGTCGAGCGACCCGAATGCAGTATCGCTATTAATCCATTATCCCCGTTACGTGAAATCATGCCCATGATAACGAGATTCCATAAGATGTAGCAAATTAATGGAATCAAACTACCGATCATGATCGCTAAACGCAGCTTACTTTTATCGTCATGAAAATAAACACGCAAGCTAGGTACGATGGTCGCAAATCCGAAAGAGGTTAATGCAACCGTAATACTGCCAGTGATATAAGGTAATTCTCCACCGCTTAAATTGGTAGCAGAAATATGCGGCAGAATTAATATCACTAACAAAAAGTAACTGGTAAATTTTACGATCATCAAACCACGATTAACATAATCGATGGTACGAATTCCCCAATATACGACTGAGCCGAGAATGATGGTAAATAAGATGGAGGCTACTGGTGAAGCTATGTGAATGTCTGCATTAGTGAGTAAATTCCTTAAAAAATCCGTACCACCGGCGATATAAGCTGCCAAGAGAGAATAAAACAATAATAAATTTGTAATCCAAGTCACTACTTGTCCGGGTAAGCCCAGCGTGGCTTTGGCCATGGAAACGAGATTATTATTTCTTGGTAACCATAAGTTAACTTCAAGAATAAGAAAGGCACTGGCGGTCATCACGAACCAGCAACCAAATAGTAATAGGGTTGAATAGAAAAAACCTATTTGTGCAGTCGCTATAGGTAAAGCTAATAAACCGCCGCCGACGGCAGTACCAACGATTAATAATATTCCGCCTAAAAGTCGCATCATGTTCATAGTGAAGATTTCTCCAACAATTCAATTAAGCAATCTAGCATTTGCTATTTCTCTGGTAAAACTTGATTTTAGTGCCCTTATGAGGCTGAGTTGAGTAGTTATCTGCTTAGCGCAGATAAAACTCGGGATAAGTAAAGATATAGGAGTAATTGACAGCGTTGTCATAAGCTGACAGAGGCGAAATGGCTTGGGATAGATGCTGTCTCATAAGTTCAGTATGTGGCACGCTCAAGAATAATTGAGCAATTATTATATAATAATTAAGCCTGAGTCAATAGAAATTGTTAATTTATTTAAGTAATATAGCGATTTATCACTATGATTCCAGGAGCAACCCATGCCGTCGTTTGATATCGTGTCAAAAATCGATAATCATGAAGTCACTAATGCGATCGATCAGACGAATCGCGAGATCAGCAATCGTTTTGACTTCCGCGGCACTAACGCCAAAGTAGAATTGACCAAAGATAATATTGTCATCACTGCACCGACTGACTTCCAACTCAAGCAAGTCGATGAAATTCTTCGGAATAAAATGGCCAAGCGGCAGGTGGATATCCGGTCTTTAGAATATAAACCACCGGAAGTGAATATCAGTGAAGCGCGACAGACGATTATAGTGAAGCAGGGTTTGGATGCGGAGAATGCGAAGAAAGTGGTGAAGTTGATTAAAGAAGCACAGTTGAAAGTGCAGGCGGCTATTCAAGATGATCAAGTGCGGGTGACGGGGAAAAAGCGTGACGATTTGCAAGCGGTGATTGCGATGTTGCGGGAATCGAAGATCCCTGTGCCGCTGCAATATGTGAATTTTCGGGATTAAACCCTCAATTCCCGCACGATATCGTCAATGGCACTCGCAACAAATCCCTATTATGCCACGTGCTGCCTTTCATTTTCGGATTAAACCGCGTGAAATAAAGATACGGATGCGGTCCAGAATATTCGAAATTTAACCCCGCACTTTGCGGATCAATCAGACTCGGATAAGTTTGCCCGGCAACTCCTGAACCGCGTTTCGATTGATGAAATTGCGTGAAAGTCGTGGCCATCATTTCTGTCGGTAGTGACCAATTAATCATATCTGGACTTGTCACAAATCCAAAATTATATTCACCAGTATTTCCGATCATGCCAACTATGGCTATGTATTGATTGATAATCGTATTAAACGTCCATGAACTTGGCGCCGCATTAAATACTGGTTTACAAATATGTTGACTAGGATCAAGATTTGCATCGCGATACAGCGTCGCATTCACCGCCACATTAAACCCATTACCATCCCAGGCGCGCCAATGACTTGGATTAGTGACATCATCGCTGCGATAAAGGCAGGTGCCTGGTTTTTGCAAATTTCCTTTGCTACCCCGATTACTGGCAAGTAAATAATAATAAATTTTGCCATTGACATTGCCCGAAATAATATTGGTTGGTGCGCGAATACCAGCTTGTTTATTTGCCCCGACTACATAGGGGTAAGGTGTAACCAGTGCTAGCACGACATTACCGTTCGCATCGCGTTGTACATGGAAAGTTTTGCCGCCATCGGTTGATATGGAAGCAGTAACATTAGGATATAAGCAAGCATTTTGATTTTCAGAAGAGCAATATTTATCAGGTTGATCCCAGCCGTGAAACTCATTGTGAATTAATCCATAAACTGTCTTGCCATCAAATGTCCATGGGCTGCGAAACCATTTCCAATTATCAAAAGAATCCGGGGTGTTATTGTCAGCAGGTGCGATGGTACTATTAAACGGTTGACTACAATCGCGATGCACATTATTTAATGTTGTCCCAACGCTCATATAACTTCCAGAAATGCCATTAAATAAATGTACTTTGCCGCTCGCGTCTTTAAATGCCATAGCAGGTGTATCAGGGACATCCATATCTGCACAATGCTGAGAAGTATATTGATAAACAACTTGTTGTGGACCGGCAATCTGAATCTCGGGGTTTTGGCAGATTGCACCCGGTTGCGCATAGGTGGCGGGAAGCATGAAAACGACAGCAAAAAAAATTAGCCATGAACGTTTCATAATATTCTCCTGTCAGTATATTATAGACTCGAATTATTCAATTGGATACGGCATCTTATGGAAAACAAAATTTTTACTTATCATTTTACTGTCAAAGAAATCTATTTAGATTTATTCGGTCACATGAATAATGCGACTTATCTCACGATCTTGGAAGACTCACGTTGGGATTTGCTTACCCAAAATGGTTTCACCGTGGCGGATATTCAGCGGTTAGGCATAGGGCCGACCATTTTAGAAATTAATATTCGTTATCTGCGTGAATTGCGATTACGTGACGAGGTGGTGATCGAAACAAAATTGGTTTCCTATGAAAAAAAGATAGGAAAAATTTTGCAGCACATGAAACGCGGCGAAGAAGTTTGCTGCACGGCTGAATTTACCATTGCTTTGTTTGATTTAAAACAGCGGAAGATTATTAACGCAACTCCTGAATGGTTGCAAGCTCTGGGTGTTTCCACTTAACCATGAACCCAATCTTCAATTTTAAGCTTGGGCACACGCATAAATTCCTTTTTATTATTGGTTACAAGTGTGGTATGTAGACTTTGCGCCTGTGCGGCAATCATAAGATCAAGAGCACCGATCAGTTTTCCTTCTTTTTCAAGGTGAGCTCGAATCATACCGTAATGTTCTGCAGCCTCGTCATTAAAAGGTTTAATTTCTAAAGGTAATATAAATTCTTGTAGTGCAGATTTATTTTTTTGCTGATGCTGACTTTTGTAAACACCGTACATCAATTCGGCCAGTGTGATGGATGAGATACCCACTTCACCTAGCTTTAAGGATTTAAATTTTTTTAGCACATTTTCTGGATGTTTTTTAATAATATAAATACAGATATTTGTATCCAACAAATATTTCATGTAAACATATCCTCTCGGTCTTGTTGTTTTGGTTGTTCTCTTGCTTCCATAAAATCATCAGAAAATTTAGCAATGCTATTAATCAATGATTGCCAAGGATTTTTTTTAGGAATAAGCACAGTCAGTTCGCCCATTTTTTTAATAAATACTTCTTCTCCTTCGAAACGAAATTCTTTAGGTAATCTAATTGCTTGGCTTTGACCGTTACGAAATATTTTGGCGGTTTTCATGGCAAGCCTCCACGGGTAGATATTAGTATATATTTATTAGTATATACTAAATAATCATTGGGGGCAATTTTAGAATTAAGGCAATTCAACGGAGCCAGGAGCGTCAGCGACTGGTTACAAAAAATTATTATAACCAGTCGCTGACGCTCCTGGCTCCGTTGAATTGTAAACAAACCCTAGCGCTTATTATCCTTCGCATATGGATTTTCACTGTTTTTCAGCTCAATTCGCACGGGGGTGCCATATAACTTTAAACGCGTCTGATAAACATGCTCTAGGTATCGACTATAACTATCGGGCAGCGAATCTAATTGCGTGCCGTGGATAACAACGATCGGAGGATTATGGCCGCCAGGATGGGCATAGCGTAATTTGATTCGGCGTCCGCGTACAATCGGTGGATTATGTTGCGTGATCGCTTGTTGCAGAATTCGCGTTAACTCCGGTGTCGATAATTTTTTAGTGGCAGATTCATAAGCTTCATCAATCGAAGTAAATAAATTTCCCACTCCGGTACCATGCAAGGCAGAAATAAAATGAATGCGTACAAACGGTAAAAAATTAAGATGCCTATCCAGCGTCAATCGAGCATGTTCTTTTTCTTCTTCCTTCATGCCATCCCATTTGTTTATGGCAATCACCATCGCTTTGCCGCATTCCAAAACAAAACCCAGTAATTTTAAATCTTGATCAGACATACCTTCACGGCCATTCACTATATAAAGTATGACATTGGCGCTTTCAATTGCTTGTAAAGTTTTGACTACCGAAAATTTTTCAGGCACTTCACTCACATTTTTGCGTCGCCTAACGCCTGCGGTATCAATCAACGTATAATGTTTACCAAAACGTTCTAAAGGAATAAAAATACTATCGCGCGTTGTTCCCGGTGCATCATGGACAATGACGCGTTCTTCACCGAGCATGCGATTCGTCAGCGTTGATTTGCCGACATTGGGTCGGCCAATAATGGCGAGCCGGATGCCATCCGCGCTGGTGTCAATTTCGGGTTCTGGCGTAGGCTTAGGAAATATAGCTTGAACCAGTTGCTCTATCCCTTGACCATGTGCAGAAGAAACAGGATAGGGGGCGCCCATGCCCAGTTCATGAAAATCCGCGAGACTTAAATTTGCATCGCGACCTTCCATTTTATTGACGACTAAAAATAAAGGTTTGTTACTCCGGCGTAAAACTTTGGTGATAGCGAGGTCTTCTGGGGTAATACCTGATCTGCCATCCAGCAAAAATACAATAAAATTCGCTTCATCAATCGCTTGCTGCGCTTGTTTGGTGATGAATTCACCGATTACATCGGGATTTTCCGTCATACCACCCGTATCAATCACAATAAAGCGACGATGAAATAGGTTCGCTTCACCGTACTGGCGATCGCGGGTCATGCCAGGAGCGGCAGAGACAATGGCGGCACGTGATTTGGTAAGCCGGTTGAATAGTGTGGATTTTCCAACATTGGGCCGACCGACAATAGCGACGACAGGTAACATAACTAACCTAATCGATACGCGGCTAATAACCCATTCTTGTTTACGATATACAATGTGTTATTTTCCACGACCGGATTAGCCATGATTGCAGCACCGCCGCCGAGTTTGGTGCGTCCAGCAACATGTCCATCTCGCTGGCTTAGCCAATGTAAATATCCTAAACCATCGCCGACCACCAGATAATTGCCCATGGCTGCAGGACCGGTAATGTTTCGCGCGGCAAGTTCGGTTTGCCGCCAATTACTGGAGCCTTCGGATGTATCAAATGACCAGACCATACTTTTAGCATCGGTGATGAACACTTGATGATTATCGACGGTGAGGCCAGTGTAGGATGAAATATCATTAGACCAAAGTGTGCGGCCGGATTGCCAATCAAGCGCCGCAATCTTTCCTTGGTAAGTCGCCGCATAAAGCCGGTCATCAAAAACCAGCGGGTCGGCATCAATATCAATCATGCGTTGGATGGCGAATGAACCTTCGGGTACGGCAATACCTTGCTGCCATTGCAAATTACCGCGAGCAACGCCAACTTTAGTGACATAACCATTGGCAAAGCCAACTGCCATGTAATTACCGCGAATTTGCGGTTCGCTTGCCGCCCGTAAAATCAGCGCGGGTTCGTTTTGCTCGAAAGTCCAAAGGGTATGGCCGTCGGTGGTGGAGAGTGCGTATAAATGACCATCCACGGTTTTGATAATTACTTTTCCTTGCGCGATGACCGGTCTTGCTAAAATTTCATTAGGAACACTGGTTCGCCACAATTCTCTACCGGTGGCTTCATCCAAGGCTAATACATTGCCTTTGCGGCTGCCCACGACCACTAAACCTTCACCGGCACCCGGTGCGGTAGTGATGGCGATGTTGGTCGCTACTTTCCAGTCTTTATGACCAGTTTCTTTATTAACCAAAGTCACCACGCCGTATTTATCGGAAGTGGCGATATGGGTACTGGTCAATGCGGGGCCTAAGCGTAGAAAATCATCGCCAGCACCGCCACCGGCGTAAGTGGACCATAGCAAACGGGGGTGAATTTCTGCCGTGTAAGATTTTAGCGGCGTAGGCGGTGGGGTATTATCTTTTTCAAAAATAGTACCGCACGCCGTTAATTGTGTTACCGCGAATAATAAAATTAAACCGCGAATAGTTTTAACCAAGTTTTTTTTCATAATGTTTTTTTTCAGAAGAGATAGTTTTAATTGGAATAGTAGGTCTATTGTTGTTCGAGCCAACGTTGTCATATTTCATTTGCAATAACGGTCGTATGACTTCCGCGTTCGGTAATTCTTTTAAGGCTCGTTTATAAGCTTGCCGCGCAGAATCATTATCATTGGTCGCTGCATAAATATCACCACGAACCTCGTCTACTAAGCCCGCAAAGGATTTTTCTTCGACAGTGTCTAATGTTTGCAAAGCATCATCGGTTCTTTGTTCCGCAAGGTAAACTCGCGCCAACCTTATGCGCGCAATTTGTCTAAATTCTGGAACTTTACTATTATCGATCACCCAAGATAATTGTTCTTCTGCTTTGGGATATTCTTTCTTCAATACCGCATCGCGCGCTAACATTAATGCAGCCGTTTGTCCGTACGAAGTACTAGGATAATGACTGCGTAATTTCTCTGCTTGCGTTAGCGTGGCGCTGGAATTATTTTGCGCGCGCAGGGTCAGCATTTCATCATAGACGCCAGAAGCATGTACTAATATTTTATGACGATATTCTTGCCAATGCCGCCAAGCGAACAGGGCTATTAAGGCAATAATAATGCCGATTAAAATAGAAGGCCCGTATTGCTTAATCCATTTTTTAAGCAATTCAACTTGTTCTTGTTCAGTTAAATATTCAGTCAAAAGTCACCTCAGGAACTTACACTATCGCGAGTGTGGGTATTAAAGCAGATTTTTGGCAAAGAGGGAATGGTTATACCAATTATTTCCCCGATACTCGCAACTTCAAATATTCTGCCAATTCATCTTGATAAAGCGATTGCTGCGGTACATCTTCTCGCAAGGGTTTAACCGATACGGTATGCGTTTTCATCTCATGCTCGCCTAAAATAATAGCGAATTGCGCGCCGCTTTTATCGGCTTTTTTAAATTGATTTTTGAGTGAACCACCGCCGCAATGCAGTAATAATTTTAATCCCGGTGTTTTGCTACGTAAATAATCCGCGGTTTTTAATGCTGCTTTAAAACTGGCATCGCTATCGGTAATGAAATACGCATGCAAACCCGGTTCTATTTTATGCGTAGGTTTGCTTTGCTCAATCAATGCGATCACGCGTTCTAGTCCCATGCCAAAACCCAAGGCCGGTGTCGCTTGGCCACCTAATTTTTCCACCAAGCTATCATACCGGCCGCCGGCACAAATAGTGCTTTGTGAGCCAAGTTTATCAGTGACCCATTCAAATACCGTTTTGGTGTAATAATCGAGCCCGCGAACTAAATTTGGATTGATTTCATAACTTAATCCGGCATGGCTGAGATATTCCAATAATTTTTCAAAATGTGCGGCCGAATCTTCATCCAAGTGCGCCACTAATTTTGGCGCATCAGCGATGAGATCTTTCATGTGCGGATTTTTACTATCTAAAATCCGCAACGGATTGATATGTAAGCGATTAAGACTATCTTCATCTAATTTACTTTTATGTTTAGAGAAATAATTGACTAACACTTTACGATACGCTGCGCGCGATTCTGGCGAGCCGAGCGAGTTTATTTGTAAGGTAGCGAAGGGCTTAATGCCTAATTTATCCAGCATATTTTCGGTCATCAAGATCATTTCGGCATCAATATCCGGCCCTGGTAAACCAAACACTTCCGCGCCGCATTGATAAAATTGCCGATAACGGCCCTTTTGCGGGCGTTCGTGGCGAAAACATGGGCCCATAAACCATAAACGCTGGGTTTGATTGTGCAATAATCCATGCTCGATAGCTGCGCGGACAAAACAGGCAGTGCCTTCCGGCCGCAAACTTAAACTATCGTCATTTCTATCTAAAAAGGTATACATTTCTTTGGCGACAATATCAGTCGCTTCGCCAATGGTACGTTTAAATAACTCGGTTTTTTCGACAATAGGAAAACGGATTTCTTGATAACCATAACCTTGTAATAGGCGGCGCAGAACGAGTTCAACGTGTTGCCAAAGCAGGGTTTCAGGCGGCAAAATGTCATTCATGCCGCGAATAGCTTGAATAATGTCAGGCATTACTTAACCTCTTAATTGCCTGGCTCATTATCCCCATCCCCGTTATCGCTTAAATCAGGTTCTGAATGAGCCATTTTTAGTGGTGCTGGTTTTTTTGTTGTATTGCTGTTTTCAGCAATCGTTGGCTTAGCATTGTTTGCAGTAGTAAGAGCATTATTGTTGGCTGCTAGTGATTGAACGACAGGCGGTTTAGCAGCGACTATGGATGCGGGTGGCTGAGGTGCAGTTGGGGCCGCAGGAGCTGGCGCAATCGATGGTAATAGCAGTTCATTACTAGCCACGGTAACCGTTGTTGGCGGAGCACTAGAATGGTTATGCCACCATAATCCGGTTAAGCTAAGCCAAGCAGCTAGAATCACTACCCCGAAGATTTTCATATAGCGCAATTGTTGCGATGGAACTTCGGGTTGCCTATTTTTAGTGGGAGCAACCAGTGGGGGGATGTTATTCACCGAATTAGCTGGCGGATGTTGGATAGCATGCAAAGCGACCTGGATTTCTTCCTGGTCTAAGCCAAGCAGTTTGCCATACGAACGGAGATAGCCACGCATAAATAGCGGGGGCACCCGAGTACTGGTAAAGTCTTCATTTTCCAGCATGACGATGAATTTCTCGTTTAAACGCAAACGCGCCGCCGCTTCTTTGACAGAAAGACTCATCGCCTCTCTGGCGGCTTTTAAACGAGCGCCAATGCCTAATTGACTTGTTGTTTCACATTCCGTGTTGTTAGTTACGTCCGTCATAACTGTGTTCACTTTGATAAAAAACCTTCCACAATGATAATCAGCTGCTCTGGAATTGTCACGAAGAATTATCGCGAATTTTCGCTTTTTCGAGGTAACGCTGGTGACGGCGAGTGCGGTCTTTTACTTGACCGACCAATTGACCACAGGCAGCATCAATATCATCACCACGGGTTTTGCGGGTGGTAGTGACTAAACCTGCTGCCATTAAGATATCACGAAACCGCGTGATCACCGTATTACTGGAACGCTGATATTGCGTGAGCGGAAAAGGATTAAACGGGATCAAGTTCATTTTAGCTGGCACGTCTTTTAATAATTCTACCAATTGTCGGGCGTGTTCTTCAGAATCATTGACGCCAGCGAGCATGACATATTCCATGGTGACGCGGCGGCGTTTATCTTCTTTAAAATAATTTTTACAGGCTAGCATTAATTCGCTGAGCGGATATTTTTTATTGAGTGGCACTAATTTATTGCGTAATTCATCGTTAGGCGCATGCAATGAAACGGCAAGCGCGACATCGGTAATTTGGCGTAATTGATAAATCGCGGGAATGACCCCGGCCGTGCTGACTGTCACTCGGCGTTTGGATAGGCCATAAGCGAAATCATCGAGCATGATATTAATCGCGGCGATGACTTGATCGAAATTCAGTAATGGTTCACCCATCCCCATCATTACCACATTGGTGACAGAGTGATCGTGAAAACCATTTTGTTTGGATAGTTTGCGTACCGCAATCCACACTTGGCCGATAATTTCTGCGGTGGTGAGGTTGCGATTAAAACCTTGTTTACCCGTCGAACAGAAATCGCAATTTAAGGTGCAGCCTACTTGCGATGACACACATAAAGTGCCGCGATCATCTTCGGGAATAAATACAGTTTCAATGCAATTGCCATCTTGCATGCGTAACACCCATTTATGCGTGCCGTCTTCCGCTGTGTTTTCAAAGGCGATTTCTGGCAGGCGAATTTCCGCTTGCTCGGTTAATTTATTGCGTAAGGATTTGCTGAGATTGGTCATGGCCGCAAAATCTTGCAAGCCATATTGATGTATCCATTGAATGACTTGTTGTGCGCGATACGGCTGCTCGCCAAGCTGCACGAAATAATCCGCCATGCCTTGGCGGTTAAAATTAAGCAGATTGACGAGAGTGTTTGTCATCGGTTAAGCCAGCGCTTTTTCGTCGACGTATTTGACGATTTCTTGCGGCTTGAAAAAATAAGCAATTTCTTCGCGCGCTGTTTCGGCAGCGTCAGAGCCGTGGACGGCATTGTGATCGATGGAATCGGCAAAGTCAGCACGGATGGTGCCTGGGGTGGCTTCTTTAGGATTGGTGGCACCCATGATTTGGCGGTTGATGGAAATGGCGTTTTCGCCCTCTAGCACTTGGATGAGGACCGGGCCAGAGCTCATAAAGCTCACGAGGCTATTAAAAAATGGCCGGGCTTTATGAACGGCGTAAAAGCCTTCGGCTTGTTCTTTGCTGAGATGGGTCATTTTGGAAGCGACGATGCGGAGGCCGGCTTTTTCAAAACGACGGTTAATTTCGCCGATTAAACGTTTGGCCACGGCGTCTGGCTTGATGATGGATAAGGTTTTTTCAACTGGCATAAATTGCTCCTCGGTAAAAATGGGGGGTAGTATAGCGTATTTTTGGGTGGGAAACAGCGGAATTTGCTGGCAATTTTGGCGTAGATTAAATCTCTTCTCCCGTTTAAGAACCCTAGATACAACGGAGCCAGGAGCGTCAGCGACTGGTTATTAAAGTATTTATTAAATAATCTTCATACCAGTCGCTGACGCTCCTGGCTCCGTTGGTGCAGCAATCATTACGCCGATTGCTTCAATTGCACCGCCGCAATCTTCTCTTGCCATGCTTTCGCCTTTGCTAAAATTTCCTGCTCATCCAAGGTCAGCAACTTCCGCTGTTTCAGCAACTGTTTCCCCGCCACCCACACATCGGTAATCTGCTGACGCGAAGCCGCATACACAATCTGCGAAACCGGATGATACACCGGCTGTGTTTCAATTTGCTCGAGATCAATCGCTATCACATCGGCTGATTTCCCCACGGTCAGCGAACCCGTGACTTTATCAATCCCTAATGCTTTCGCACCATTTAACGTCGCTAATTTCAAAGTTTCTTCCGCACTTAACGCCGTCGGATCTTGGGTAATATGTTTCGCTAAAAACGCCGCGGTGCGCATTTCACCCAGCATATTGAGATCATTATTGCTCGCCGCACCATCCGTCCCTAATGCCACATTCAAACCTATACTTTGCAACTTAGTCACCGGACAACCGCCGCTCGCTAATTTCATATTCGATTGCGGACAATGCACGATTTGCGGTTTATATTTTTTCAAAATCTGCCAATCTTCTTCGATAACCTGTGTCATGTGAATAGCAATCACATTTTCCGATAAAAAGCCGATTTTTTGTAAGCGTTGTAGCGGACGCATGTTAAATTCCGCCATTGATTTGGTGATTTCATCCGGCGCTTCTTGTAGATGGATATTAATTTTTAAATGCAATTGATCAGCTAGTTCTTTGATGCGAATTAAATGTTCATCGCAAACGGTGTACGGCGCATGCGGCGCGAGAGTCGCTTTAATGAGCGCGTTATTTTTATATTGCTCATAAAACGCGAGGCCTTTTTCAATATATTCCTCAAAACTTTTCGCCCAGGGGGTGGGAAAATCGATGACAGTCATGCCGATATGCGCGCGCAAACCGGCTGTTTGTGCGGCTTTCGCTGTTGCTTCCAAGAAAAAATACATATCATTAAAACAGGTGACGCCATTGCGGATCATTTCTGCCATGGCAAACATCGAAGCATCATAAACAAAATCATTGCTGATCCATTTTTTTTCCGCCGGCCAAATATAATTATTTAGCCAATCCATTAGTGCTAAATCATCCGCCAGCCCGCGGAAATAACCCATGCTGCTATGTGTGTGGCTGTTGATCATGCCGGGCATGAGCACGTGATGATTGTAGAGCTCATGTTTAGCCGCGGGGAATTTTTGTTTCGCCGCATCGCTGGGCAGGATAGCTTGAATGAGGCCGTTTTGGATGACGAGGGCATGGTTTTCCAAAACTTGATTGCGATCTTCGCAGGTGATAAGCCAGCGAGCGTGGAGGATGGTGATGTCGGTCATGGGGGCCTTTTTAATACGAAAAATAATCTTGCCTTATTCTTTCTGCTTTTTATGAGTCTGTCAAATGACTAAACAATTTTATGTTGGTTTAAGCTCGCTGCGCAGTTCTTGAGTATTAAAAATTTTTTGAGTGGTTGCATTAAGTCGCTCTAGCTTTTCAAGTTCCAGAGGTTTTTCAGGCAACGGAGGACCTTCGGCAGTTTTCCCTCCAAACATCGTGAGTCCTTTTTTTGCCTGTGGTATTTCTGCACGCATTTTTTGTATCGCTGCAAAGGCTTCAGGATTTTGTTGTTTTTGCACGTCGTTAAATTCATTGATCATAAAAAGTAATTTTTGAAATTTATCGATAGCCTCGCTGAATATTTTGCCTGAATCAGAGGCGCCAATTTTTTTATCTATCAGCAAATGATTATGTTCATCATAGGCGGCAAGTAAGGTAAATAAAATTTTTTGAATATTTTCTCGCATACTATAAAATGAGTCATCTTTTTTCTTCCGACCAACAATATCTGTTATTCCGTCTTGATGATAAGCTTTTGATAGACTGCTTGCTGGCACCTCTTTTCCATTGAGGAGTGTGGCTAAAATGGCTATTTTATCTTTATCATGTTTTCCGCCAACATATTCCGATAATTTTTTGATTAACATCTGGCATTCATTTTGATAGTGAACATATAATTTTTGTGCTTCTTGGATACATTTATCTTGCTTATAAATAGCTTGGGCCATGTTAGAGACAATAATAGGTTGAGTGGATTTTTGTTCTTCTGCTGCTGGCAATTTCCTTTGTGCCATTTCTAAAATTTTTTTTAGATTATCATCATAACTTAATAACTGAGTAAGGATTTGTTCTCTTGCTCCAATGCAGGCTAATCTAGAATAATCCCCTTTGAGTAATGAATCAGACGTGCCTGGACCAAATCGCAAGTAGGGGAATTGCTCAATTTCTTTTAAGTAAGAAGGCAAATTAGCATCTATTATTTTCTGATATTGCTCTCTTATATCCTTTGCATTTAAAGCTTTATTCTCAGCCACGTCATCAAAAAATTTATCAAGTTTTACTAGCAGATCAGCTTTCAAACGCTTCTTTAATACTTCATCTAATTCCTTGCAGGCCAAAATACGTTGAAACAATGTAAGGTATATTTGCAAATTATTTTGATAATCTTCTAATCGTGGAGCTACGAATTTTTTGGCAATAGCTCGTTTAACAAAATTAACATTGATAAGAAAATCATCTACTTTAATATTTTCTAGAAGCTGAAGAAATCTGCTGACAAAATGAGCTGCTGCTTGACTGGTAATTTGCGGATAAATACTTTTTCCGTTGAGAGCGGTATTACAGTCTGCCAGAAACTGACTTAATGGATTATCTTCTTCTTTTGATTCCGTCTCT
>Ga0207159_1008_pt1 | contig 60172 bp, 53 predicted proteins | sample Alteio_BWMinHeat_23_FD_153511 | JGI IMG/M metagenome (GOLD analysis project Ga0207159, IMG submission 153511) | Enriched cells from forest soil in Barre Woods Harvard Forest LTER site, Petersham, Massachusetts, United States -... | ecosystem: Environmental > Terrestrial > Soil > Temperate forest >... | reverse complement strand
AATACCTCAAGTATTCCTGCGCTTTTACTCAATCAGAACGCATTGATCTGATTGCTAGCTGAGCGCTATAATCCAAAATAATTATCTAAAGAGCTCTAACTTAAGCGTTTTTTTAATACAACATTGCCAGTAGCTATCGTAAGAAAACTTTTATTGAAGCTATGCTCGAAGTTTAGGTATACTTCAGCAATGAAATTTTTTTCTTCAAATTAGGACATAAATCACTATGAAAAATTCCATTAAAAATTTTCTTCTGGTTTCAATAATAAGTAGTATTGTATTACTCAGTGCTTGTGAAAACACGATTCATGGCATGGGTAAAGATTTACAAAATGCGGGACAGGAACTGCAAAATTCATCTAATAAATAAATTGCCAGCGGTTCTGAGTATGTTTCACATTTTACTGCCACAAACTTGAAACATTCGTGCGCCAGCAATTAAATAATTATCGTCTAACACTAATTTTTGCATGGTTTCACTGAGATCGTTCAATTCAGATGTTGATATAAGATTATTGCTAAGATATAAATGCCCCCAAATTTTAATTTTCATATTAAGATAGTTTCTTTGCTGCGGCGTTTTTAATACGGGTTGCACAATCTCAACATCAATATTATTAAAACCCGCTTTTTTCAATAATGAAGGTAATTTTGGTCCAATAGAAAAATCAATGCCACGTAATTTTCCTGCTTTATTTAATAGCTTGGCTTCTTTTCGCAAAATTTTATGCGCGGGATAAGAGTACCAAGTTAAATTATCTAAATCAGCGACAATTAATTTTCCGCCGGGCAATAAAGTTTTATATAACTCTCGTAATGCTTTTATTGGATCGGTAAGATGAATCAACAAAAAACGACACATAATTAAATTAAACTTGGGACCCATTTCACCAAGTTCGTAAATATTAACTTGCTCAAGGCTGATGTTTTTTATTTGTTGAGTATCGATTTTTTCTTTAAGAATAGCTAATTGTTCAGCGTTATTATCAATAGCAGTTACATGCCCGGTTTCACCCACTTGCTGGCTTAACCATAGGGAAATTAATCCGGGGCCGCAACCGACATCAGCCACTCGTATACCCTTGATCAAACCATGGTCAAGTAGAAATTGGGTGTTAGCGGGCAAGTAGATTCCGCTCAATAAACTGAGACGATCATAATCGGAAACGCCTACTTTAAGTGCATATTGATCGTTTTTCATTAAAAAATTACCACCCTAAAGTTAGATAAATCAATGCCCTAGCCCAGGGACTTTTTTATTAAATTTATTATATTAATTAAATAGTTATACATGAAAATAGTCCATTAAAACCATGTATTTTACGGTAAAATAGTATTGTATAGCAGAACAAAGGAGTGTGCCATGTTTAGGTCAAGCCTATCTGTTATATTCACCGCTCTCTGGTTTTTATTATACCCTTTAGGTTCTTATGCTTATGATGACTATGATTCCTCTGGATATAGCAGTGATGATAATTATTATTCAGGTGGTGATTCTTACTATTCAAATGATGACAATTACTATTCCCATCAAGCTTACGATGACTCCCCAGGCTATCAACGCTCAAATGATGACGATGATCCCTATTATTCAAATAGGCGTTCAGCCCAACGGGCTTGGCAAGATGATGACAACCCTTATTATAGGAATCGATACAATCGAAGCAGGGCGAGTGATGATGAAACACCGCGCAGAAGACAATATCGCGCCAAGGCAGATTATTCTTCCCGTTTGCCAAGCCAAATTTCTCCACCGGGAGAAAAATTAATTCTGATTGATCCCAACGTCCATGCCTGGGGTGCTTATACGCCCCAAGGTGAATTAATTCGTGCTGGGCAAGCGACGGCGGGTTCAGATTGGTGTGAGGATTTAGGCCGTCCTTGTCGCACACGCGCTGGGAGTTTTCGAATTTTTTCCTTAGGTGATAGTGATTGTATTTCCACTAAATTCCCGTTACCGGAGGGTGGCGCACCTATGCCATATTGCATGTATTTTAATGGAGCAGAAGCCCTGCATGGATCTAATGAATTAGCCGATGCTAATATTAGCCACGGTTGCGTGCGTATTCATGTGAATGATGCCGAATGGCTGCGTTTTAATTTCGCTACCATCGGCACTCGGGTTGTTATCAAACCATATTAAGATCTTTTTTGGTTAGGCGCAGAGTTGAGATGATCTTCATCAGATAAAATATATTGCTTCTTGGCATCATATCCAAAATATTTTCCGGCCCATAGTGAAAACATCGAAGTACTGACTCGCGTTTCGTTTAGACCTTCCACAAAATCCCTTAATCCTGGCAAATGAGAAAAATCAGCTTTTTTATCTTCTGATAGTAGAGTTGAAGCGGGAGTTCGCTGGTCCGATCTCTCGTAACAGCTCACACCCCTCACCCGCCGCAAAAAGCGCGGCGACCTCTCCCCGAATTCAGTTCAGTTTTTTGTTAAATAACGTGGCGGGGAGAGGTGAAAAAGCTAAATCTCGGGGTTTTTTACCTCTCCCCGCCCAAATTTCAATAAGAACATGGTATTTACTCGGGGAGAGGTCGCCGCGCTTTTTTGCGGCGGGTGAGGGGTGTGAGCTGTTACGAGAAAATATTAATAAAAAAGTAGGGATTTTTTTAAAAAATTCTAGTGAAAGCAATTACTTAGCTAAAGCATAATACCGCCATTAACATCAGCGGTATTGTTTAATAAAACAGAAAATAAAAGAGCGCTTACTTTTTCTTCTTGCGTCTTCTAAGTTTTTTAGGACCGTGTGGACCGCGACCTCTTGGCATGTGTTTTCTCCTAACATTAATTTAAGGCGTAATTTGTCATATTACCTTATAGATTGCAAATAAATATTCATTTTATTTGATAGGTTCCATTGGTCAGAGCAGCGCTATCTGATTCAAAAGTAATTGGATTTGATCCATCACTGATGCAAATGGCAGTACTTCCTGCATCAATATGAGTTGTATTGCCGCAGTTTGTGATGTCGATGCCCGGGGCGTCATTATCGGCATTCTGGATAACAGTTATTTGTACTGTCATCGGTTTGCCGGTGCCATTATTAATGGTAACTTCGTCGCGTGAGTCTCGGGAGGTCCAATTAATCGATGGTAATACGGGCTTTTCCACAGTTTGTGCATAAAGGGACATACTAAAAGCTATTGAAATAATGAAGCATAATATCCTATTCATGCTGAGATCTCCTTTTATTCATGAAGGAATGTTTTAGATATTCAGTCTTACTTATTAATATAAAAGATTGTTTATTTTGATAAATCTTAGCAGTAGCTTAAGGCTGTGAATGTACTGATATTACATGTTATAATTACAAAAAACTACTTCAAAGGCATTGATTTAGGAAGGAAAGCTTCAACCAGGAGCCGTATGTTTACTGAGTCTGTAATTGATGAAAGCATTCTTACCTCGTTCAGTAAAATCCGTAAACAGACGTTACAACTTTGCGAGCCATTAGTAAACGAAGATTATGTTATTCAAAGTATCGCGGATGTCAGTCCGCCTAAGTGGCATTTAGCTCATACCACGTGGTTTTTTGAAACTTTTTTATTAATGCATCACTTACCACATTATCAATTTTTTAATAAATCCTTTCATCACTTGTTTAATTCCTATTATCACGGCATTGGTGAACCTTTTCCTCGAGCTAAGCGCGGTTTGCTTGCACGTCCCACCGTGAACGAAGTTTATCAATATCGTCAATATGTTGATGAGCATATTATTCAGTTAATCAATCATAGCAGTGAGATTAAAAGAATACAGGAAATATTAATACTCGGTTTGCAGCATGAACAACAACACCAAGAATTATTATTGATGGATATCAAACATAATTTTTTTATTGATCCAACATTTCCTGTCTATCGCGCAGTAGAAAATAAATTATTGGAAAATGCCCATTATTTATCTGCGTTCAATTATATTTCTGCTGCTACGGTTGATATTGGTTATCGCGGAAATGAATTTTACTATGATAATGAATCACCTTTACATCAGTGTATTTTAAAATCATATGAAATAGCGGACCAGCTAGTTACTAATCAAGAGTATCTAGAATTTATTGATGCAGGTGGATATCAAAATCCTGAATGGTGGCTAGCAGATGGCTGGGAAATGCTTCAGAAAGAACAATGGCAAGCACCTTTATATTGGCAGCGTGAAGAAAAAAATTGGCGAATATTTACCTTGAATGGTAAACAAAATTTAAATTTAAGGGAACCGGTTGCTCATGTTAGTTTTTATGAAGCTGATGCTTACGCACGTTGGCGCAAGTGCCGGTTACCCACTGAAGCAGAATGGGAAAATTATGCCAGAACTCAAGCCATAACAGGTAATTTTCTAGAAAATAATTATTTTCATCCTAAACCTGCGGAAAAAACCCAGCAATTTTATGGGGATCTGTGGGAATGGACGGCGAGTGCTTATCTCCCTTATCCTGGCTATCAGCCATTCAGCGGAGCTTTAGGAGAATATAATGGTAAATTTATGAGTAATCAAATGGTGTTGCGAGGAGGTAGTTGTGTAACACCACAATCTCATATTAGACCCAGTTATCGAAATTTTTTTCAGCCAGAAAAACGCTGGCAATTTAGCGGTATACGGTTAGCACGAGAGGGTAAAGGGAGGTGAAATGACTACTGTGCTCGAGATCCAAGATAACTGTCAGATTAAATCCCAGCATGATGAGAAATCTGAATTCAAAAAAGATGTACAAGCCGGACTTTCGAAACAGCAGAAACAATTAACTTCAAAATATTTTTATGATGCGAGAGGTTCTGAATTATTTAATAAAATCACTACTATTCCTGATTATTATCTTACGCAATCCGAATGTGAAATATTGCATACCAATAAAAATAAAATATCGGAATTTATGGCCGGCGAAGCATTTAATTTAGTAGAATTGGGACCGGGTGATGCCAGCAAAACTCAAATAATTATGCAGCAATTTCTAAATGATAATTTAACGTTTCGTTACACACCTATTGATATTTCTTTGAAATCACTCACAATGTTAATGCAGCGATTTGATCGCGAGTTTTCTAATATTAATATCACTCCTATTCACGCTGATTATTTACAAGGATTAACTTGGCAAAGCGATCATTCGCATCGTCGTAATATTGTTTTGTTTCTGGGCTCAAGCATCGGAAATTTTGGTCCGGAAGCCACCAATATGTTTTTCAAAAATCTTTGGGATATATTGCATCAAGATGATTTACTGTTAATTGGATTTGATTTGAAAAAAGATATATCGGTATTATTACGCGCCTATAATGATAGTTTAGGTATTACACGTGATTTTAATTTAAATTTATTATTGAGAATTAACCGTGAATTAGGCGGGAATTTTGATATCAATAAATTTAATCATTATGCAACTTATAATGTTTATACAAATGCCATGGAAAGTTATCTGCTTAGCAAGCAACAACAATCTGTAGAGATAGAAAGTTTACAAACCAAAATAGTATTTGAAGCTTACGAACCCATTCATACGGAATTTTCTTATAAATACGATATAAACCTTATAGAAAATATAGCAGCAGCGAATGGTTTTAGAGTGGTGAAAAATTTTAAGGATAGAAAAGATTATTTTATCAATTCATTATGGCGTGTTGAAAAATGACAAAACTTATGAACCCTATTTCTTTGCGATTTTCTGCTGTTTTTTTGCTAGCAATTTTCAATGCACAAAGTGCTTATGCAATACCCCCGCCACCCACCGATGGCGAAACACCGCAATCACTTTCTTGTATTTATGGATTAACTCCTTATATTCCTGGTTGTCCTACTAATAGTGGTATTACGATTCCCAATACGGGTTCAGGGATTATTGCTGTGATTGATGGCGGTAATGATCCGGATGCGCTGGTTGAGTTGAATCAATTTTCTACTCAATTCGGATTAAATACGTTGTCTCAGTGTGGGCCTGGTGTTCCCGCTCCTTGTTTTCAAACTTATTACGCTAATGGCAGTTCTTGTACCGTAGGGACAGCCCCCTCCGCAGTTAATATATCTGAACCTGAGATCGACATTGAGTGGTCGCATGCAATGGCGCCTAATGCCAGTATCTATATGATACAAACTAATGGCTGGGAATTTGCTAATATGTTGGAAGGTATTCAATGTGCTAACTCGATTCTTCAGTCAACTGGTGGGTATATTTCTTTTAGCGCTTCTTACCCGGAAAATGAGCCTTATCTAGGAGCGCAAGAACTTTCTTATGACTCCAATTTTCAAGTGCCGGGTATCATTTATGTGGCAAGCAGCGGAGATTATCAAGCACCCGCGAGATATCCAGCCTCATCTCCTTATGTTATCGCGGCCGGCGGCACTATGATTGAACGTGATAAGTTGGGTAATTATATCGATCAGGTTACTTGGTTTAATACAGAAATTCCCTGTAAGGCGGGAACGCAATGTAGAACAGGCGCCTCTGGTGGTCCCAGTCAGTATGAGCCGCGTCCTGCTTATCAAAACAGCGTGCAAAAAATTGTTGGCACACATCGCGGAACGCCAGACATTTCTTTTGTGGCCCAGCATGTAGCGGTATTTTGTTGTAGTTATGCTGTTTTCACTGATGGTAATGAACAATGCTGTGTTCAGCCGGGTAAAAGTAATCCGAACGGGCTTCTTCCTTGTCAAAGTTTCTCTAACTGTGATTCCGGTTACGGCCTTTGGTTCAATACCGGCGGAACGAGTCTAGCTGCGCCTGCGCTTACCGGTATTATGAATACGGCACATTCCGGTGCAACTACCAGCACGCAAGAATTAATGACTATTTATAATGGGGCATTGAAAAACTATCACAGCTATTGGACGGATATTACGAAAGGTAATAATGGTTTTCCCGCTCTACAAGGATATGATTTTGCGACTGGCCTCGGTGTGCCGCGAGGATATAGCGGGAAGTAAGAATTCGCTAAAGCATTCTACGTAAGATATCGTCTTTATTAATAAAATGATGCTTAAGCGCTGCACTCGCATGCAACACAATAGTGGCTATTAAACCATAGCCTAGCCACTTATGAAGTTCTTGAAATAAGACCAGAAGATCTTTGTTGGGTGTGATGAGATTCGGTAATACAAATAAACCAAAAAAAGAAGCCGGGAGCCCGGCAGCAGAAGTGATCAACCATCCGGTGATGGGCATTGCAAATAAAAATACATAAAAGGCCCAATGTACAGTTCGCGCTGCTAATTTCTCCAATAAGGGAAGCGAGAGTTGTGGAGTAATATTTATTAAACGCCAAATAAGCCGAATAATAACGAGGACAAGTGCTATAAGACCATATTCTTTATGCCATCCATAGAGTTTCAGTTTTTCAAAGCTGATAGGGAGATTAGTCATATACAAACCTAATGCTATGAGCCCGATGATAATAACCGCCAACAACCAATGAAGAAAAATGGCCATGACACCATAACGATTTTCCGTATTCATTATTTGCATGAACAGTTCCTATTTCAGGTTTGCTTCTGCTCCAATATCAATTTGAACTTCATCTGATAAAGCTGGTGCTAAGGTATTCATCCCAAAATCAGAACGTTTCAGTTTAGTGGTTGCACTAAAACCTGCTGTCATTTTATTAGTAATAGGACTAATACCCATTTGATTAAGTTTAACATCCAACTCTACCGGTTTTGATATGCCGTGTACTGTTAGTGTTCCATATACTTTTGCTGATTTTTTGCCAGTCATACTCACTTTATTGCTAACAAATGTAGCTGTTGGAAACTGCGCAACATCAAAGAAAAGTTTTTCTTTAAGATGTTTATCTAACTCAGGGAGGCCGGTAACTATATCACCGACTTGGATGGTGACATTTAATGTGTCGTTTTGTGGATGATCTTTATCTAAGAGCAGCGTGCCAGTGGCATACCATTTTCCTACCTGAGTAGAAAATCCTAAATGATTGATGTGCCAGAGAACATAGGTATGGTTTGGGTCAAGCGTATACATTTCTGCTGCAGCTTGAGCTGAAAGATGCACCATTAATAATATAAAAACAGCGCAAAACCGAATAATATTCCTTCCCATAAAATACTCCTTTCTTAACTTGATGTTTTAGTTTCTGAGCCGGGCTTTAACATGCCACCGGAAATTTTTTCACAAAGTCCTTTGGGAACAAAAAGGAAGGCATCGGCTTGTTTATCTTTAGTAGCTGACCCCGCACAAGATTGTGTTGCCGTGGCGCAATCATTCGTTCCTACTTTAGCGATTCCATAACATTTTTCAGTGTCTGGCATAGCGACCTCTTTTGCGGCCATCGCATTGCTGGTGGTGGCGAACGCTAAAAAGGCTGCTATGGCCGATTTAATAATCATATCCTTGTTTTTCATTTTTCTACCCTTAAGTGATTGTTATATCAATTTACTTTAGCAAGTAACCCAGACTGAATCCAGCCTTTCAACAATGAGGCGGCATGGATACCCACATTTTGTTCGTCGACCCATTGGCATAAACCCTCACAAATTTCACCAAAGGTTAATCCAGATATAACGGCATCTATTGCCCATGCTTCATCTGCTGTTAAAGAACAAAATCTATTAATTAATTCTTTGCGCCATAAAATCCAAGGAATAGGAGATGGATGCTGTACCGGCTCAGGCGGAATTTTTTCGTCCGCGATATCCTGCCAGATTTGCACGATATTCCACGAGCAATTGAGACGATGTACAGAAGGGTGCGCTTGTAATCGCATATTGTTCCAATCCTCAGGAGGAATTTGGGTAAGTCCAGTAAATTTTAACAGAGTATCATCTGCTGCATCGAAAACTAACGTCATGTTCCATTCAAAATGCGCCAATTCTGCTATATAGGGAAATTCATTATATAAAGTGTGATTTGTTAAAAAAGAGCTAAGTTGATCGCCGTACCATCGAATTGAGCGGTAGGTTGATGGATATTGATTGATATACTCAATAGCCATTTTTTCAAAAAATTCAGCACCTAAATAGCTATTGAGGATGGGATAATTGCTAACTAAACATTCGTGTAAGCGTGATCGATATGCATTACTATAAATAGCTAATCTTTTTTCAGCCGCCACTTTTTCGGTGCTAATAATTAATTTTGTAAAATCTGCATCGTCTTGTAGTAAATAATTTTGAAACTTGTTTTGTACCTGTATTAAATCACTCATGCCGCCGCTTCCGTTAACACCATTTCTGCCACTTGTTTTGCTTGATTTAATTCAATTAATAAATTAGATAGCGGAGGGATATTGTCATCTCGCTCAATCATTGTGGAAACAAATCCATAGCGTCGTAAAGCCGTTGCATATAAATTCCATACTGGATCGACAATGTCGTGATCATGAGTATCAATTATATAATCACCCATGTTAGCGTGACCTGCTAAATGTAATTGAAATACACGATCTCCCGGGATGGCATTGATATAATCGATAGGATCAAATTCGTGATTAATGCTGCTCACATAAATATTATTTATATCGAGTAATATTAAACAATCAGCCAATTCACTGACTTCTTTTAAAAAATCCCATTCGGTCATGCTTGAATGGTGATAACTAATGTAACTTGATACATTCTCGATAAGAATACGTTGTCCTAAAAAATCTTGTACTTGCCGAATCCGATTTGCCACATGATGGATGGTTTCTTCAGTATAAGGTAACGGCAATAAATCATGGGTATTTTTACCATGGATACCGGTCCAACAGAGATGATCGGATATCCATTTGGGATTAACTCTTTCCGCCAATATTTTTACTTGGTTTAAATAATCCTGATCAAGAGGATCAGAGCTACCTATCGACATTGAAACACCGTGCATGACAATAGGGTAAAGTTCGCGAATTTTTTCAAGAAAATAAAGGGGTTTACCACCAGCAACAAGATAATTCTCAGTGATGATTTCCAACCAATCAATAGCGGGTTTTTCTGCAAGAATTGTATCGTAGTGTTCAGTGCGTAAGCCGAGGCCAAATCCTAAATTAGGTTTTTTAATGGGAATAATTGTCATAGGTAATCAACAAAATGCGAAGGTGCGTTAAAATTGTTAACGCACCTTTCATTGTCGCTTAGCTTGATGATTGTGTTGAACTACCGTTGGGTGCGGTGCTTGTTGGTTCTGTTGTACTACCTTTTAATTTATCACAGCGTTTAGCAGATTCCATCAAAAAGCCTTGTCCCTTACAAGAATTTTTACCTTTGCAGGAACTTTGTGCTGTTTTACATTTACTTTTACCTTTACAGCTATTGACGCCATAGCATTTGATTTTGGTTGATGCCTGAACCAAGGTAGAAGTAAGTGGTGCAGTAATAAATGCAACTGCAGCTGCCGTTGCAATGACACTGGCAAGTTTCTTTTTATCCATGAAAAATCTCCTTTGTATTAACATTCGAGAAAGAGGTGACTAACAGTTAGAAGTCGATATTATAGTCATAATTAACAAGAAATTAAAGAGAAGTCTGTAATCATTAGAGTTATTTTTTAGGTTGATTTTCCGATTTATGTTCCTCAGTAATCCCATAAGTATATCCGCCAATATCCGTTGATCGATCAAGTGAAGCTTCGATAGTTTCACGAATGGTTTTACTATCAGCACCGGTAAAACGGATGCCAATGCCGGGTAAAACATGATGTAGAGCATTTTTAGGGGTAATCCAAATTATTTTACCAATGATTCGTATACTCTGAGTTTTGCCGGGCAATAGCAAATCAACGGAAATATTTTCGTCTAAAACAAACGACCGATCGCTGGGAATAAATAATCCTCCATCTTCAATAAAAGGCATGTAGGCAAGATTAAGTTCCAAGGGATCTTTGATAGTATACTGTAGCACTTCTGAGGTTTCAGATAACATAATCGAATCCTATGTCGGCCAACAAACGGCTGGAGTTTTAGTAATAGTGCCGTTACTCACAGCAATTTGTAAAGGCGAGCACGTCGTTGTACCCACTTTATCATTTAACTGGTCTCCGGTGGCTGTTGCCGATAAGGTATAACTGGTTGCAGATACGTTACTAATGGCTAGGGTATAATAACCGCCTTGGGAGGTGGTGACGCCTCCCCATGCTTGAGCCAGGGTGCCATAAGTCGTATTATTACTACGATACCGTTCTTCCGCTAATGACATAGCCAGTAAAGAGTTTACTGCATCCACTCTACGGCCTTCACGTATATATGGGGTGTATGTTTCAACAGCTATGACTAAGAGTATTGCTAAGACAGCAACTGCAAACATGACTTCTATCAAAGTAAACCCTTTTAGTTTCTTAAGTTTGACCATATGTTTTCTCAATTTTTTTTTCATATAAAATCTTTTTAAAAAAGTGAACCCATTTTGAAAATCGGTAAATACATAGCAACCACAAAACTCCCGACAATAATCCCAAGAATGACCATAATTAATGGTTCAAGTAAGCTACTTAAATTATCTACAATGCTATTGACTTCTTCTTCGTAATAATCCGCTATTTTATTTAACATATCGGTTAAACGACCGGAGGCTTCGCCAACAGCAATCATTTGTATCACCATGTTGGGAAAAAGTTTGGTCGATGTCATTGCAGCAGATAATGAGTTACCACTATTTAGATCATCGCACATACGCATCACGGCATCACTATAAAGACTATTTCCCATAATATTTGCCATGGCTTTCATCGATTCAACAATAGGCATACCTGCTTCCAATGTGGTGGAAAGCGTACGGGTATAACGGGCGATAATTCCTTTTGTTAATAATGGGCCAATAATATAAAGTTTAAGCATCAATCTATCGCGCGTTCTTCTCGCGTTTTCACTGGTACGCAACACGTATCGTAACCATAAGAAGCTGCCTACACCAGCAATGAGAATTACCCACCAGTAACTTTTTAGAAAATCGGATAACATAACCACACCGCGAGTAAAAGCGGGTAGTCGCGCGCCAAATGAACTAAACAATGATTGAAATTGTGGGACGACAAAAATTAATAAAATCCCACTCACGGCTAATGCTACCGATAAAATGGCGATTGGATAGGTTAATGCTTTTTTTATCTTACGTTTTAAAATTTCTGATTTTTCAAGATAACCAGCGAGACGGTTGAGAATTTTATCTAAAGTACCAGATTTTTCTCCGGCTTTAATTAGATTACAATATAATGGATTAAAATAATTTGGATATTGACTAAATGTTTCTGCTAATGTTTTGCCTCCACCGATATCATTTTTAATTAAAGTAATCAGATTTTTCATCTCTGGGTTTTCTTGGTCGTGCGAAATAATATCTAAAGCCTGCATAATCGGTAGGCCCGCCGCTAACATAGTGGATAAAAAACGAGTAAAAAGTTGAATATCTTTAACTTTTATTTTCTTGCGGCGCTTCCGTAGCTGAAATCCGGTTTTGGGTACGAGACTAATTACTTCAACCCGCATTTTGGTTAAATTATTTTGTGCGTCTTTAATATCGGCTGCCTGGATTTCGCCTTCGGCGCGTTGTCCTGCACTATTTATTCCTGTCCATTTGAATACCTGTGCATTCTCTGCCATATTTCGTCCCTTAACTATTTAAATACCCGATTCAATTCAGTCAGACTGGTGACACCTTCCTTGACTTTTTGCAAGCCTGACTCACGTAGTGAATGAATGCCTTCTTTTTTGGCTTGATTAATAATATCTAACGATTTACCCCCTTGCATAATCAATTCTTCCATTTCTGCTGAAATAGGCATTACTTCAAAGATACCCACTCGCCCTTTAAATCCTTGACTACAGCGATCACACTCACCTGGTCCGTAAACATCAAAGGTGCCAATCTCTTCTTTTTGGAAACCTTCTTTTAATAAAATTTCCGCCGGAACTTCTTCTTTATGTTTGCATTGAGTACAAAGCACACGCACCAGTCGTTGTGCTATCACAATTTTTAATGAACTGGCAAGATTATAGGGTTCGATTCCCATATTCATTAAACGAGTAACTGTTTCCGGAGCGCTATTGGTGTGTAGCGTCGAAAGCACTAAGTGTCCTGTTTGTGCCGCCTTAACCGCAATTTCAGCCGTTTCTAAATCACGTATTTCCCCGACCATGATGATATCGGGATCTTGTCGTAAAAAAGAGCGTAAAGCAGTACTAAAATTTAAACCCGTTTTAATATTAACATGAACTTGATTGATTCCTTTCACGGGAATTTCAACGGGATCTTCTACGGTTGAAATATTTTTTTCTGGAGAGTTCAGAAAATTTAAACAAGTATACAAGGTGACTGTCTTACCACTTCCCGTGGGGCCGGTAACCAAGATCATGCCCTGCGAGCGATGTAAGGCATTTAAGAGATGTTCTTGCTGGGTAGGATCCATACCTAATTTTTCCACGCCGCCTAAAGTTGAAGAGGTATCTAAAATACGCAACACCACTTTTTCTCCAAATAAGGTGGGGCAGACACTCACGCGAAAGTCTACTGATCTTTTTTTCGAAATATTTAACTTGAATCGCCCGTCTTGTGGAATGCGATGTTCAGTAATATCTAAATCTGACATGACTTTTATGCGTGCCAGTAAATAATTAGCAAGTTTAACGGGCGGAGAGGTGATTGGGTAAAGAATGCCGAATAGTCGGAAACGAATTCGATAAGTATCTTCATAATGTTCGAAGTGAATATCAGAAGCTTTTTTGTCAATGGCATCCAGTAACACTCTATTTACATAATTCACCACTGGCGCGCTTTCTACATCGAAAGCAGATAAATCGGTATTATCTTCTTTATAAGTGTTAACAGTAATAGTGCTGACTGCGCTGTCACCGACGCCACTAATTTCTGACAAACTTTGGGTATTTAATAGTTGATCAATGGCTTGTGATAATTTACTTTCTTCGACTACTAATAATCGCGTATCAAATCCGGTTAAGAAACGGATTTCATATAAATTCTCAATGGTAGGATCAGTGATAGCAAGATAAAGTAAGCCATTTTTTTTAAATAAGGGTAAGCCAAGATGTTTTTTGACTAATTGGATATTGAGATATTCATTGGGAACCTGATCCATGCTAAATGCATTAATGTCACATAAGGGTAAACCAAAATATTCCGCGGTAGCGCGAGCAACTTGAGCTTCAGTTAAAAGTTGTTGTTTAACCAAAAATTCGATAAAGGAAATTTTATTTTGATTGGCTTGTTGTAACGCGTTTAATGCAGTTTCCTTGTCTAGCAGTTGATGTTCTGCAAGATAATAAGCGTAGCCACTAAGTGCATTTCCTGTCGAGGAGTCTCCCATGCTATTCCTCCTCACCCTGAAAAAAATTTTTAGCTTAGGTGTAGGTATTTTTTACTGACCAGTAAAAAATACCTACATTGACCACTAAGCTTTAAGTATCAATCTTCTCAGCTTCTATACCTAGCTCGTATATCCATTGGTTACACCACCACCAGAAGCTACCCAAGTAATGGTACCGCTGGCATCTAATGTAGGCGTCAGGATATATGTGTCAGTAGCAACAATACCATGCGCTGCCACTGGCGTAACAGTAATTACCCCGTTAGTGACACCAACTGAAGCTACAGCGCCCACAGCAGCAGTGATTCCTGGCGGAACGCCATTAGAGCCTGCACTGCAACCTGTTAAAGTTCCCAAGTTTTGCACGCAGACACCGACTGCTACACGATATGGCGCACTTGCACCTGTGACTTCAGAGTAATAAGCTTTACGGGTGTAATTTTGATACGAAGGTATTGCGATAGCTGCAAGAATACCGACAATGGCGACGGTAATCATTAACTCAATTAACGTAAAACCTTTTTGTGACGTTTGATATTTCATGAGTGGCCCCTCCCTGCTTAATTGCAATTAGTTCCTTACTCTTTATTATATCATTTTAAAGACCACTGAATTGTTAAAAGTGATATCACCAGGGTTAAATAAGAGCGCATAAAATTAAATTTGATCAATTTTAAAACATTTCTTTATTTGATGCTATTTCATAAGCTGATTCTTTCGCTATGATATTGTTACTTATTAATTTTTGTAGATATTGATCTAAAGTACACATTCCTATTTCACTGCCCGTTTGCATGGTCGAATACATTTGGGCAATTTTATCTTCTCTAATTAAATTGCGAATAGCTGAAGTCCCCACCATTATTTCAAAAGCACCGACCCTGCCGCCGTTAGGCTTTTTAAGCAAGGCCTGACAGATAACTCCTTGTAATGATTCAGATAACATATTGCGTATCATCGATTTCTCAGCTGCTGGGAATACATCAACAATACGGTTAATGGTGCGTGGAGCAGAACTAGTATGCAGCGTTGCCATGACTAAATGGCCTGTTTCAGCAGCAGTTAATGCAAGACGAATAGTTTCTAGGTCGCGCATTTCACCTACTAATATGACATCAGGATCTTCACGTAATGCAGAACGTAACGCCGCAGCGAAATCATGTGTATCGCGGTGTACTTGACGCTGATTGATTAAACACTTTTTACTATGATGGGTAAATTCGACAGGATCTTCAATGGTAATAATGTGACAGCTTTCATTGACATTGATGTGATCAATCATGGCCGCCAGTGTAGTACTTTTTCCTGAACCGGTAGGGCCCGTAACGAGGATTAAGCCATTAGGTAATCCTAACAAGGTTTTAAAAACAGGTGGCAGATTAAGTTGTTCCAGAGTAGGAACTTTATCTGGAATAACGCGATAAACGGCGGCAATACCATGAATTTGACGAAATGCATTTACCCTAAAACTAGCTAATTCCGGTACGATTACTGCAAAATCAAATTCAAGATTTGTTTCAAATTCTTGTTGCTGTTCTGGTTCCATAGCACTGTAAATAAGTGTTTTCGTTGTTTCGGCATCAAAAACAGGCATGTCTTGCATAGGAATTAATGAGCCATCGATGCGTACCATGGGAGGCTGGCCGGGTGATAAATGCAAATCTGACGCATTTAATTTAACACTTAACTTTAATAATTCAGTAAGGTCGGCCATTGCATCCTCCTAAGAGGGAATTGTTTTCCCTATCAACTCTTTATGTCGAGTAAATCGTCTATGTAGTGAAAGCGCCTTGTAAGCATGTTTAGATTTAGATTTACTAAGATGGATCATTCGTTTTTTCATTGCATAAGATTTATGAGCCAATAATTTATTTTTCTTAAGGGTGTTTTGTGAATGAATTATTTTTCTTTCCAAAATTTTATGCTGTGAAGGTTTAGCGTTGTTAGCGATAATCATGTTACGCATTAAATTTTCCAAATGATTATTATTACCCGATAATAAAATCGGTTGAGTTTTTTCTTCTGGCGCCATACTTTTTTTGGCATCCAATTTGGCATATTTAGCTAAATTTTGTTTGGCTAATTCTACATTGATGCGATTGCTTAATTCGACTGATTGCGGAGTAGGGGCAATTAGTTGTGTTAGTCTTGCTCTCGCAGCATGATATTTTCCAGATTTATAATCTAATTCCGCTAATTCGATGATAACACTGGTTCGCGAAGGATCGACCAGTAAAGCTTGCTGCAAATATTGACTAGCTTGTTTGTTATCGGGAATTTTTAGCGAACACAATCCTGCATTTTCGTAAGCATCGGCAGCATCAAGATAATCAGGATCTTTTACCGCTAATAAAAATCGTTCCACGGCACTTTGATAAGCTCCGGATCGACATAAAAATGTGCCATAATTATTTTGCGCATCGCCACGATTGGGCGCGATTTTCAAAGCTTTTAAATAGTATTTTTCTGCCTCTGGCTTGTTTCCTGTCGCTTCCAAATAGTATGCCATGGAATACCATGTTTCAGGAATATTAGGTGCTTCATCCAATGCCAACAATAATTTTTGTTTAGCGCGAGTTATATTATTATTTTGCAAGTAGGCAATTCCTAATTGCGTATTAATTTTCGCCGCTTGAGTTATTCGCTCATCATCGTCATTGGCGGATGAGGATAATGATTTCACGGTGCTACAAGCAGACAAAAAATAAAATAAAGATAGTAAAATGAATAATCTAAAAAAACTAAACATTGTATCAAACATCTCCTTTCAATGAATATCCACGCGGATACATCCGTGGTTCTGCTTGTGCGATAGGAACCATAGAACTTTTGATAATTTTAGGGGTAATAAAAATTAATAATTCATGTTTTTCATTATGAAGACCATTGTGTCTAAATAGAAAACCCACGAGTGGCAGAGTACCAAAAAATGGGATACGGTCTGTAGTTTTCTGTGCTATGGTTCTATACACACCGCCAATAACAATGGTTTCATTATTATTAAGTAAAATATGAGATTCAACTTCTTGGGTATTAATTGAAGGAATTTGCGTAGTGGTCGTACCAGTGGTACCAATGGTGACACTATCACCTCGAGTATCTTCTGTCGCTCTTAAATGCAATACAATTCTATTATCAGGTGTAATCTGTGGCACAATTGTCAGACTTAACACCGCTTTTTTAAACACGACAGCCGTAGCGCCGCTCGAGGTCGCTTCCTGGTAAGGAATTTCTTCACCCGTTTGAATCATTGCTTTTTGTTGATTCGAGGTTACTACACGCGGTTTAGCGATAACTTGTGCATGTCTTTCACCTTCCATTGCAGATAATTCAAGATCCAAGAGCACCCCGCTAATACGAGCTAGGGCAAGCGCAATACTGCCGGGGTTTGTACCATCAAATAAAGCGCTGGCAGGCACATTAAAATTAAGACGTTTAGTATAGTCGATTTGATTTGCTACATTTTGGATGAATGCTGGGTTTATTCCTTGATTCAGGGAATTACCACCTTCCAATGTGCCTGTCAAATGTTCCGGTTTAGTCACACCAAATCGAATACCCAATTGTTCTTCGTAAGTAGTGTCTATATTAACAATACGGGCTTCAATTAATACTTGCCTTGCCGGAATATCCAATCTTTGGATAGTTGGCAAGATATCCGCTAAATTTTCTCGGGTATCGCGAATAATGACGCTATTGGTGCGAGTATCTACTGCTACTTGTCCTCGCGGGGAGAGCAACGAACTTTGCGGTCCTTTTAAGAGTACTGCTAAATCAGCAGCACTGGTGTATTTAAGACGAATTAGTCGCGATCTTAGCGGGGATAAATTAACTTCTTGCTCAACCGAATGGTATTGTTTAGTTTCGTTGTTGGTAATATCTTCGATGGTACTAACAAAGATAACATTACCTACTTGCCGGGAAGTTAAGCCTTGCGTTCTTAATAGGGTATCTAGGGCTTCGCGCCAGGTGACATTTTTTAAATTTAACGAAACATTGCCTTTTACTTCATCACTAATAATAAAATTCATGCCAGATTGTTTAGCAATTAATTGTAGTAAAGTCCTAAGATCAATATTTTGAAAATTAAACGACATCTTGCGATTAGTAGGGTAAACATTGACGACCATTTGACTAGCTGGCTCAGCGGCATAGGCTAGGTAATAGAACAAATTAACATCGGCAAATATAAATAAAGCCAATCCGAATTTAATTAATTTTCGATATTTTGTCAGGGAAATCAGGTTAACTATCATTTGCCTTCATCCTTTAGCTGCATAATAACCGTATGATCGTTAGGCTGCCCATTATCAAATTCCTGTTCAATAATCTTTATTTCAGTTGGTGTAATTTCAATTATCTTACCATAATGTTCGCCGATCTTATCACCAAGTTTAACCTCATATACCATATTATCTGGAGTTAAAATATAACCCGTGGTTACGCCAGATTCTGTCATGGTTCCAACAAATCTTAACATAGATAGTGGGACGCTTTGTAACGGGCCTACTCCCTTTAGGGCAGCAGCGGAGTTTGTTGCTAAAAATGGATCACGTAAAGTACTGGCTTGATACGTGGTTGCGGCTGGAAATTTTATGTTAGCGATATCCTGTTTGCTGAGTGTTTTGGGTTTACTCTGGCTTTGTTTTAACTGATTTATATAATCATGCAAATCTTGCAGATTATCTTTGTGGCTGCAGCCCGACATGGATAAGATCGAGAGTATTATTAAATAGCCGGCAATCAAATCAAATTTGTTATCCATGGGCTTGATTCTCAGGTAAATGATATACCTCAAGGAATAGTTCCGCCGTCAAAAGGTTCTTTTCGGTAGCTTCAGCAGCTAATTTGGCACCGAGTTCATCATTTTTGTTTTCTCGTGAAATAGTAAAATCACTGATTACAAGTATCTGCGGCAAATTAGCCACTTGGCTAATGAATTCGGATAATTGATGATAGCTACCGACAGCCACAATTTTAATGGGAACTTTATAATAATCCCCTTCTTTGGTATCTTCACCCGGATCAACCAAACTAAAATAGAGCTGATAATTAGCCCCCATTTTCAGAATATCATTTAATAATCCAGGCAATTCATTGTACCGAATCATTTTTTTCTGCCACTGGTTCAGCAACAACTGAAAGTCGGAATACTGAGAAGTATAATCTCTTATGGTTGCTTCTTTAGAAATGACTGTCTCTAATTGATTTTTCAAATCACTCTCTTGCTGGCGATTGCTGGTAAGGCTAGTTCCTAATGAGGATAAATCCCAGCGATAACCAAAATAAAATACTACGACACAAACTAGCCCAATCACCAGACTGCGTCTTATGAGAGGCCATTCGTAAATATTTTTAAAATCAATCCCTTTCATAGGGGTCCTTAACCACGCTGCTCGACTTTTAATTGAAAATAAGTTTCATCACCCATGCTGGTTTCTTTGGAACTTATCTCACTTAACGTTGGCTGATAAAAAATAGGTGAATTTTCCATGTTTTTCATAAAATAAGTAATTTGTATATCAGACTGGGCAGAACCTAATAGAGTAATTGTATTATCAGCGCGAGCAATTTTATTGAGCGTCACTCCTTCAGGCACTACTCTTACCAAGCCATCAAGTAAACGAACGGCTTGAAAGCTTTTCTCTCGCAAAGAGATAATAAAATGCAAAGCAGCATCAATAACCTGGACCTCATTTTTCTTTTTATTGAGTGCTGCCAGCTCAGCTTCTGCTTGGGTAAGCTGATCTTGTAAAAAAGTATTACGTTTTTGTTGATAATTGATCAAGCCATCGAAATAAAAATGAATCATCAAAACAAAAAATACTGTTAGACCAATAAAACCCGCTAACACTAGGTTAAATTGTTTTTTCTTAACAAGCCTTGCTTGTTCTCGCCAAGGTAGTAAATTAATTTGTAGCATATTTCATACCTTATACATTCAGTTTACTTTCTCTACCTTACTGAGTGCAAGTCCGCAACAAAGCATTAGAGCTGGGGCATGAACCTTTAATGACTCTTGGCGGACACCGGGCGCCAATAACATATCTGCAAAGGGATCGGCAATCACCGTTTCAATGCCAACTTCTTGTTGAATGAACGCGGGTAATTCAGGGATATTGGCACAATCACCGGATAATATAAGCTTCTGAATGGTGATATTAGGCTTACTAGTATAGAAAAAGTGTATGGTGTGTCTAAGGTGCGAACTTAAACTTTCCCTCAAGACATCGGTAACGGAACGAGGATGGCTCATAGGTGTTTCACTCGCTGTTACTGGCGCCGCAACAGCTTGCGCAGGTGTTTCATTGGCTGGGGCACTGGTTTCAGCTGTGGCTACGGCTTCAACTTTTTCGGTAGCTTGTTCTTTAACTTCTTCACGAGCTTCAATTTGCGCAATTAAGTGACGCCCATCATAGCTTTGGTCATGCGCATGCACCAGATTGCCTTCGTGTTTTACAATAAAACTACTCAAGGTGAAATTTAAATTTAATACCGCAATCGTCTTTAATTGAGTGGGGCTTGGAATCACTAGAGGAATAGCCCGCTCCAGTGCATAACAATTAACATCAAAAACTCTTGGTGTTAAACCCGCTTGTTTTAAGATTTCCACATAAGGATCGATATGTTCTTTGCGGCAAGCAACTAATAAAACTTCCAATTGATCGGGGTCTTGAGCAGCAGGGCCCGTTATCGCAAAATCTAAATAAATATTCCCAACTAAATCAGGGAATAATCGATTCGCTTCCAGCCATGCTCGAGATTCAATTTCTTGCGGCGTTAAACGATTGTTTATCGTAATAGTTTTCATGATGGTTGATGAACGTGGCACAGCAACCGCTACATTTTTAGTGTCAGGTTCCGCTTGTCTGATCATATCTTTGATGGCATTGATGATGGCAAAAGGATCTTTCACTTCATCTTTAACAATGGTGTTGGCGGGCAGCGGCGCCATTGAAAAATTTTCGACACGGTATTGGTTGCCCATTAAATCAATTTTCAATAACTTGACCGAATCAGTGCTAATGTCTAGTCCAAGCAAATTATTTGAGGTATGTGCCTTCCATTGCATTGAGATCATATCTGCAATTCGAGACGATGATATTTTGGCTTGTTCCAGCCATTTTTTTGCAATTAATTTTCCCTTCGTCGCAAGAGAAGATAGCTGCGGAAAAAATTTCCTTTTAGTGTTATCCATAATTGACTGTATCTACAAAACATTTATTATAAACCTTAATGGATGGGGATTCTACCTTTGTCAAATAGACAAGCTTACCGTGGGATGACTCTGATTGAGTTTTTGATAATCATTGGAATTATGGCGATTACAGCTGTAGCATCTGTGTCTTCTTTTACAAGTATTGTTCGAAATTACCGCATATCTGGTGTCGCCGAGCAGTTATATTATCAACTTCAATACGCACGTAGTGAGGCAGTAAAACGGAATGCTACCGTCTATGTTTCATTCTCTACCGGAGATAGCTGGTGTTATGGTATTAACGTAGGCGGTACTTGTGATTGTACTACGGCTGGCAGTTGTGGTTTGGCAACCACCAGCGCTTCGGCACCTGGCTTAATATCACTCTCCACCAGCGGCATGACCGGTAATTCAATTAATTTCGAGGGGACACATGGGGCAGCGAATGCCAGCGGTTCTGTTACCCTGACCCTTTTTGGCCAAACTTCTTTAATTACCCTTTCTATCTCTAGATTTGGTAATCTACAATTGTGTTCAACCGGAATCAGCGGATATACGGCATGCTAACCCCTAAAAAAATTTCTGGTTTCACTCTAGTTGAACTGCTTATAGCGCTTGCTCTTAACGCTATTTTATTCGCCGCATTACTCGCCATGTTTACTTCTAATCTTTATCATTACACCAAAACCGTGAATATCAATCGCCTTAATCAACAATTACAACAAACTTTAGAATTGATGAGTGATGATATTCGTCGTGCTGGGTATTGGGCCAATGCGGCCAATGATGTTGGCACCGGTGCAAATAATAATCCTTTCATGGCGACGGCGGTGGACATCACTGTCACCGGAGGTAATTGCATTTTGTTCGCCTACGATCATGCTAGCAATGGAACTTTACCTGCCATCAGTACCACAATCGATGATGATCGCTATGGTTATCGCCTGAGCGGCACGGCAGTGCAGGAACGTCCTCCTGGCGCGACCTTCGCTTGTACGGCAGCGGCCAATAATTGGGAAAATATTACTGACCCTAATGTGGTGAAAATTACTGCGCTTAGTTTTACTTTGAATACTAGCACGGTAACCACCGGACCAGGAGCACAAGGTATCACCCTGCGCAGCGTGGATATTTCGCTGACTGGACAATTAGTCAGTGACGCTACGATTACCAAAACCATCACTCAACATGTGAGAATACGTAATGATAAATTTATTCCGTAAGATTGGAAAAGTTTACCAACGCGGTGGCGCGACCTTGATTATTGCGCTCATCATGTTAGTGACTAGTACTTTAATTATTTTATTCGCTGCTGAATTTGGCAAGATGCAAGACAAAATCGGTGGCAATGTAAATCGTAATCTGCAAGCATTTGAAGCGGCGGAAGCTGGCTTAGAATACGGAATTAATTATTTACAGGTGAATTATTCTACCATTATTGGGGCCCCCGTTTCCGGTCACATTAATTATACGACGGCAGCGATTACTAATGTCGCTTTGGGAAATAGCAGTAAATATTCCATTGTATATACCAATCCGACTGCCAATAATTATAACTTAATTACCATTACTTCCACTGGGGTGAGTGATGATGGATCTTCAACACGCGTTAGCACACAGCAAGTTGAATTGGGGTCATTATTATCCGCCACACCTTCCCTGCCAATCGCTTCCAAAGGCAATGTCTCGGTCAGTGGCAATGCCAATGTAACCAATATGGAAAGCAATCACACTATTCAATCAGCTGGTACGGTATCATTCAGTGGTAACGGAAAAACAACCACTTCAGCGGGCAGTGGTACCTCAGGCACTGACGTTCAACAAAATGTTGCCTCCTTGCAAAGTGAATCACAAAATGATTTTATCGCTAGCTATTTTGGAACGACTAATACAGCTACGATAATAAGTAAAGTTGGTCACTACTATAATAGTACTGGCAACACCAATTATAGCAGCACTTTAGCGGGTATGACTGGAACATCGATATGGATAGATCAAACTGGTTCATCCACCGCCACTATCAACGGCACAACTACTATCGGATCGGCAGCCAATCCTGTTTTATTAGTCGTTAATGGTAATTTGAGCTTATCAGGTAATGTTGTTATTTACGGTTTTGTTTTTGTAATTGGAACTAATGACATACTTACGCTGACAGGAAATACCCAAATCACTGGCGGTATTGCTACTACTGATACGTTAAACATGTCAGGAAATATTGCGCTTACCTTTAGTTCCTCGGTCATCAATAATTTACGCAGCAATCCATCTACGCGATATTTTGCAAAAATAGCAGGAAGCTGGAAGGACTTTTAAAATGAAAACCACGACTTCTAATAAGCGACAACAAGGTCAAACGCTAATAGAGATACTGGCTACGTTATTAATTATCGCGGTGGGAGTGATCGCGCTTATTCAATTTCAAAATTATTTGGCTTATGACAACAGCCTCGCTCAACAGAAAATAGACGCCACTTTACTGGCTGAAAAACAAATTGAAACCCAGCGGGATTTTCAAGTTCTTAATAACACAACTGGATACACTTCTTATCAAAGTATTGCCTCGGCAACAGTGACCGTAACGGGGACCAATACAACCTATACAGTCACTTCGACGGTAACGCCGAATACCAATCCTACTTACAAAGTCATTGATGTCACTGTTTCATGGACTGATCGTTATAATAATGCCCAGTCAGTACGCATGGTGTCATATGAAGCTGGCATAGATCCAGCGAATTCATCGGCGATCATATAGGAATTTTTTTATGAAGTATTGGTTGATAGTTTTGCTGCTATTATTAAATCCTGTTATGGGTAATGCTGCCATTTACATGCAGCAGGATAGTCACGGCAATGTTACTTATTCTGATACGCCGTTAACTTCGACAGCGAAAGAAATAACAGTACAGCCACCCGATACCGTGAGCTCACCTGCTAGCTCATCGGTGAATTTGCCGAGTAATTCGGCCCCTGTTATACCGCCACCACCAGTGACAGCCATACCTACATCAACCGAACCTGTCATCGACCAAGGTCAAAGATATACTAATTTTTTTATTTCATCGCCGACCGACCAACAAACTATTCAAAATCAACCAACCATTCCTGTTGAAATTACTCTGGAACCAAAATTACAAACTGGAAATACTATTCAATTAATACTGGATGGTCAACCTGCAGGAAGTGCTGTGGCTAGTGTTCATCCCGCATTAGGCTTAGTTGAACGTGGCCGACATCAATTATCGGCAGTCATATTAGATCAAAACCAAAGAATTTTGCAACAGAGCAATACGATTACTATATTTGTGCAGCGTGTTGGTTTGAATTCACCACAGAGATCACAAATTACTAATACTGCACCGTGAGGGTCTCTATACAGACCCTATTTAAATAATTCAATGGTAAATTTTTCAGTTATTTCTAATTGCATATTTTTAAATATCTCGATCATTTCATCATATAATTTATCGATAGCTTTCCAATCAGGTTCTTGAACATATTTTTCTGCTTTAAGACATTGTTCATACAGTGTTAATGCGCCGCAATTTCCAGTGGATCCCTTTAACTGATGAAAAATATTTTTAACTAATTGTTGGTCTTGATTTTGAATGGCTTGTTTAAGTTCTTTTAAAATGTTTGAAGTTGAAAGAACAAAACTCTTTAAAAATTCTTTAATACCGACATAATCATCGCCAAAAATGCCGTGTATTCTGTCCATATCAATATAAATTAATTTTTCAACTACATCATTGGTATTAGTCATAATTACCGGCTTCTCCACTGGGCCAACACTCAACCATCGTTCTAGCATGGCGGCCAATGCTTTAACATCAATAGGTTTGGCAATATAATCATCCATACCAGATGATATACATTTTTGTCGATCACCTTTTAAGGCATGTGCGGTCATGGCAATAATAGGCGTATGCTTTTGCAATGGCTCTTCAAATTTCCGGATTTCTGTTGCTGCTCTATAGCCATCCATGTCTGGCATCTGACAATCCATTAAGATTAGATCATAAGAAGTATTCTGAATGGCATGGAGTGCTTCCAAACCATTTTTAACAGTGTCTGTTAAATACCCTTTTTTCGTTAAAATTCGTAACGCCACTTGTTGGTTAACAGGATTATCCTCAGCCAACAAAATTCGAAAATTTTTCATTTCAGTAGGTGAACTAGTGAATGGTTGATCGGCAATAACGGCATCCGATTTATTTTTTAATACAGCAATAATAGTTTCATAGAGTTTATATTGACGTGAAGGTTTAGTAATACACATCGATATATTTAATTTTTTCATTTCATCTAACCCAAATGTAGCGCCCAACGGTGACATAATAACCACCGGTGTGTGCGCAAAGTCGTCTAATTTACGCATCAGTTGTATCAACTCCAATCCATTCATGCCTGGCATTATGTAATCGATTAATACTAATTTGTAAGGATCATTTTCTTGTACTGCTTTGGCTAGCAGAGCTAAAGCTTCAGCCGCATTACTTGCCACATCACAACGCATTTTCCAAGTAGTAATTTGTCGCTTTACAATATCGCGATTAATAGTATTATCGTCCACACAAAGAATTCTTGATTGAGCTAATTCAGGCAACAACTTGTATTCAATTTTTTTACCCGGTGTGTCGCTCACTTCCAATTTAATCGTGAACCAAAATCGGCTGCCACCATTTGGAATACTTTCAACGTCAATGGTACCACCCATAATTTCCACAAGACGTTTACAAATTACTAATCCAAGTCCGGTACCACCATGCTTGCGTGAAGTGGATATATCCCCTTGCGAGAAAGCTTGGAACAAGCGCGGACGTGCCTCAGGCGAAATTCCACTGCCGGTATCAATCACTTCAAATTGTAATAGCGCCTCATTACCTTCGAGTTTATTTAATTTAATTCTTAGACTGATTTCGCCTTTTTCGGTAAATTTAGCGGCATTGCTTAAGAGATTATTTAAAACTTGGCGAATTCTGGCAGGATCGCCATTAAACCATTCCGGCATATCTGATTCAATAAAAGCACCGACTGCAATGCCTTTTTTGTGAGTTTCGATAGCAACCATTTCGACTGCATCATCTGCTAATTCTTGTATATTAAAATGAATATGTTCCAGTTCCATATGCCCTGATTCAATTTTAGAAAAATCTAAAATATCGTTAATAATAGAAAGTAGGGCTTCACCAGAAATTAACACAATTTCAATATATTCACGTTGTTCTGCCGAGAGTGGGGTGTCTAATAATAAACTGGTCATACCAATCACCCCATTCAGTGGCGTGCGAATTTCATGACTCATAGCAGCTAAAAAGGCGCTTTTAGCATGGTTAGCTTCTTCAGCCTTTTCAGCTAGTTTTTCTGCTTTTTCTTTCGAATGAACTAATTCTTCTTCAGCATGTTTACGTTGAGTGATATCCCAACATACCCCTGTCATATGAACGGCTTGATTAGATTCATCACGATATATTTTGCCGCGTAAGGCAATATTTCGAATTAAGTTATGAGCATAAGGAACCCGGAATTCTGTCTCAAATTCAGTTCTATTAAGCAGCGCTCTCTGTATTTCATCTGCCACACGCTGCCGATCTTGCCTATGGATTAGGTTTATAGCAAAATCATATTTTCCTAAAAACGATTCTGGTTTAATCCCAAATAAATAATGCATATATTCATCCCACACAATTTTATCTTCAACTATATCCCAACTCCACGTACCTGCTTGAGCAGATTTTAGTGCGAGATTAAAGCGTTCTTGTTTTTCCAGCAGTATTTTATCCATTTTTTTCATTTCGGTAATATCAGTTGAGATACCACCGATTGCATAAGCGGCACCTTGTTCATTAAACAGTGGAAACTTGCTTGATATAAAAGTACGTAATTCTTGTTTATCTGGCACCACTTCTTCGATTGAAAGTGGTTCTCTTGACTGCAATACACGTTGATTGTTTTCAACAAATTTATTCGCTATAGCTTTTGGAAAAACGTGGTGGATAGTATTACCAATTATTTCGATATTGCTTTTATGAAATAATTTCTCAAATTGTCTATTAACTAATAAAAATTTTCCGGAAGGATCAGTAAGATAAACAACGGTATTGGTGTGATCTAAAATATCTTGTAATTGTTTCTGACTAAACTTCATTTCTCTTTCTGCTTTTAGTCGTTTAATATCGAGTTCATTATTAAAATAACCATTAATTAATATTAGGCCTATATACAAAGCAGTAATACTCAACACTAACAGAGAGACACCAAACTCTTCTTCATATAATCCAGCTTTAATTCCAACTAGTTCTAAATAAGCTAAAAAAATTGGAAATATTATACTGGGTAGAATTAATCGACGAGTTAATTCACCGCTGACACTACGATTCGTTATAAGATAAGCAATACCTTGCGTAGGTCTTCCTAAAAGCAAACCAAGTTCTAATAAAAGAAAAGTCATAATTAGCGGAATGCTGACCAATGTGTATTGGATTTCAATTGGAGTAAAACTACCAATATAAATATTTACCAATAATTCAAAAAAAGTAATGGCAATACTAATAGCAATAAAGGTTTGTATCACTCGAAAACTAATTAATTTATGATCTTGTAAAAAGAGCACTGCACCAAGTAAGGCAAAATTAGTAGCAGAAAAAGGTGACATGCGTCCCGGAGGCGAAAAAGTCGGAGCACTTTCCAGATAATCTTTAAATAATCTTTTATCAATCCCCAAATCAACATTAAAACAATATTCAAATAAAGTAAGAATGGCAATTATAAAAATAAATCCAGCACAAATTTCCGCAAGATAATCTCTACCAATCCCATCTCTTTCGGTCCTTAACCAAAGCGCCATGCCTGCTAAAATAAAACAAACTGCAGTAAGAGGTTTGAAAACTGCAAGAAAAGGTAGGAGCACGTTTGGTAACCAAAATGAAAATGCCCAACCAATAATTGCCATAGCACCAATAACAATAACAAACGAACTTGCCAGTTTAGTAAAGGTCGCCGGCCATTGAGGTATAAGATTAGATAAGGTTTTCATAGTGACCTAAACCTCATTGTTTGGAATCTGATTGAAAATTTTTTATTACATCTAAAATATGCGTCAAGCCACTACGCAATTCCTGGATTTTTGATATATTTTCTTCATTTTTTATAATGTTCTTATGATCATCATTTATTTTTAAAATTTCATCTATTTTTTGTGTAATATTTAATAGCAATGCTGCTAAGGTAACTGTCTGAGTAATATTTTTTTGTAATTCATTACGCTGAGACACAATCGCTTTTTCATATTTAATAATTCTGGATCCTACCGAGAGCCGACTGCGCAATTCAGCCATGTTGAATGGTTTCGATAAAAATTCATCAGCACCTGCTTCGAGACCCTTGATAATATTTGTCGTCCCACTCACTTGGGTAAGCAATATAATATAATGAAAATAGGGTATTTCTTTTCTAATGCGGGAACATAAACTGATTCCGTCTATTTTTGGCATTAACCAATCAAGTACTAATAGTCTTGGTGCATCGGCTTGTTGCAATGCATCCCAAGCTTCTTGGCCATTGCCAACTTCGACTACTTCATATCCCCATTGGGAAACAGCCGCACGCAAAAGTATGCGTGTAGGTGGATCATCATCGGCAATTAATAATTTTGTAATTGTCTGATTTTGTTGTGATTGTTTTTGTTCAATTAGCCGATCATGATTGAGTTCCATATAAAGTCCTTAATGACTATATTGACCCTCATTTTAAAATTAATAAAAATAACTCGGATAAATAGGAACGCCATCGGTCTTGCAACGATTATGATCTATACAAGCCCAACAAGCCTGGCATGCTGGTCCGCCATAGATACATCTATCGCAAGAAGGATCACAAGTATGTCTGATACAGGTTTGACAGCGAGAATTATTATAAAAAGTATGCCAGCATTCTGTTTGATTACCACATACTTCATAAACCGGATTACAACCTGTCAAAACGCACACGCAAATCATGCCAAGTAAACTTAGGAGTTTCTGTTTCATGTGCGATTCTCCTCCATGAATTGTCACAATGAATTAACAAAACTATTATATCATTGTTAACTTCTAATTTTAGAAGCACATGAAAACAAACCTATGATTTAATAAATTTAAAGCAATTGTTATTAATTTGAATTTCTAATGCACAATAAATTACTTTTATTTGAGAATAATCCACGGCCTATAAAATTGAAGTATAATGTTTTCATGTGACGTTCTATTTTCAACAAGGTGGAACAACATGATAGATACTTTTCACCCATCCTCGCTCTTTATTCCTTTAATAAAAAATATTTTTGGAGAAGAAGTTTATGGTTAAAGTCATAAAAAATTCTTCGAAGAAGGGTCGTTATGGCCATCATCATACTACTCATCACGCCAGCCCTGATATTGCTGAAACTATTAAAAATCGTGAACGTTATTCAAATTTAAGCACCGACCCTGAGCGACAACTTCGTGAATTATTGCAAGCAATCGATGCAGTGCGTCGAGGAGATTTAACCAAACGTTTGCGACGGGAAAAATACGATATATTTGGTGAAATTGCTGATTCCTATAATGGCATGGTGGAAAATTTAATTACGTTTACTTCAGAAGTGTCACGCGTAGCGCGTGAAGTAGGTACTGAAGGTAAACTCGGTGGGCAAGCGACAGTGACCGGTATCGCTGGTACTTGGAAAGAATTGACCGATAATGTGAATGCCATGGCAGCTAATCTTACCGGACAAGTGCGTAATATTTCCCAGGTAGCTACTGCCGTTGCCAATGGTGACTTAACACAAAAAATCACCGTTGAAGTGCGTGGCGAAATTCTGCAACTGAAAGAAACGATTAATAAAATGGTCGACAATTTACGATCGTTTTCCGGCGAAGTAACCCGTGTTGCGAAAGAAGTCGGCACTGAAGGAAAATTAGGTGGTCAGGCCGTAGTGCCTGGCGTGACCGGCACTTGGAAAGAATTAACCGATAATGTGAACGCGATGGCGGCTAATCTTACTGGGCAAGTGCGTAATATTGCGCAAGTTACCACGGCGGTGGCGAATGGTGATCTGGCGCAGAAAATTACGGTCGATGTACAAGGCGAAGTGTTAGCCCTGAAGGATACCATTAATAAGATGGTCGATAACTTACGATCATTTTCTGGCGAAGTAACTCGTGTTGCGAAAGAAGTCGGCACTGAAGGAAAATTAGGCGGACAAGCATTAGTGCCGGGTGTGACTGGCACTTGGAAAGAATTAACCGATAATGTGAACGCGATGGCGGCTAATCTTACTGGGCAAGTGCGTAATATTGCGCAAGTTACCACAGCGGTGGCGAATGGTGATCTGGCGCAGAAAATTACGGTCGATGTACAAGGCGAAGTGTTAGCCCTGAAGGATACCATTAATAAGATGGTCGATAACTTACGATCATTTTCTGGCGAAGTGACGCGTGTTGCGAAAGAAGTAGGTACCGAAGGAAAATTAGGTGGTCAGGCCGTAGTGCCTGGTGTGACCGGCACTTGGAAAGAATTAACGGATAATGTAAACGCCATGGCGGCCAACCTCACTTCGCAAGTACGTAATATTGCGCAAGTTACTACGGCGGTGGCAAATGGTGATCTCGCGCAAAAAATTACGGTGGACGTTAAAGGCGAAGTATTAGCATTAAAAAACACGATTAACAAGATGGTCGACAACTTGCGATCATTTTCAGAAGAAGTGACGCGTGTCGCGAAAGAAGTCGGTACCGAAGGAAAACTCGGCGGCCAAGCAACCGTACCCGGCGTCACCGGTACTTGGAAAGAATTAACCGATAATGTCAATGCGATGGCAGCTAACTTAACATCGCAAGTAAGAAATATTTCACAAGTCACTACTTCTGTTGCCAACGGTGATCTTGCTCAAAAAATCACGGTAGAAGTTAAAGGCGAAATTTTACAGCTGAAAGAAACCATCAACAAGATGGTGGATAACTTAAACATCTTTGCTTCTGAAGTAACACGTGTTGCGAAAGAAGTCGGCACCGAAGGAAAACTCGGCGGTCAAGCAGATGTACCCGGCGTTGCCGGCACCTGGAAAGAATTAACCGCTCGTGTGAATGCAATGGCGGCTAATTTAACTAGCCAAGTTCGTAACATTTCACAAGTGGCAACTGGTGTCGCCAAAGGTGATTTATCACAAAAAATTACGGTAGAAGCGCAAGGTGAAGTGTTACAACTTAAAGACACGATCAATGAAATGGTCGATAGCTTAAATGTGTTTGCTGCCGAAGTAACACGTGTCGCAAAAGAAGTCGGTACCGAAGGTAAATTAGGCGGTCAAGCATTGGTGCCAGGTGTCACCGGAACCTGGAAAGAATTAACCGATAATGTGAACGCGATGGCAGCCAATCTTACTTCACAAGTGCGTAACATTGCTCAAGTTACCACCGCCGTTGCTAATGGTGATCTTGCACAAAAAATTACGGTAGAAGTTAAAGGCGAAATTTTACAGCTGAAAGAAACCATCAACAAGATGGTGGATAACTTAAACATATTTGCTTCCGAAGTAACACGCGTTGCAAAAGAAGTAGGTACTGAGGGCAAATTAGGTGGTCAAGCAGAAGTACCTGCTGTAGCCGGTACGTGGAAAGAATTAACGGCTCGCGTGAATGCGATGGCAGCAAACTTAACTAGTCAGGTGCGTAATATTGCCAAGGTGGCAACGGCAATTAGTGATGGTGACTTAACGCAGAAAATTACCGTTGAAGCGCAGGGTGAAGTTTTACAATTAAAAGAAACTATTAACAAGATGGTGGACGATTTAAATCGTTTAGCCAGTGAAGTTTCGCGTGTGGCGCAAGTGGCTGGTAAAGAAGGTAAGCTGGATGAACGCGCCAAGGTAGAAGGCGTAGGTGGTAGTTGGAAAGACATCGTCGACACGCTTAACAATCTTATTAATTCAATCGCAACACCGGTGCAAGAAGTCATTCGACTTGCCGTGGCACTTTCGCAAGGCGATATTTCGCAACGCGTTGCCATTGAAACTCACGGCGATATCAAAACTTTGTCTGATGCGTTAAATAAATCATTTGATGATTTAGGCGCACTGATTAGGTTAGCAACGGATAGCTCTATGAAGGTTGCAAACGCTTCGAGTCAATTAGCAAATTCATCACAACAAGTAAATAGTACATTATCACAAGCCGCAAAAACGACACAGCAGATTGCGGTAGGTGCAAAAGATCAAGCAACAAAATTAGAAGCTAGCACGAGAATTGTGACTGATCTATCGAGATCTATTCAACAAGGCGCAGCGAAAGCAAGATCAGCAGCTGAAGTGACACAAGAAGCAGCAAAATTATCGAAACGTGGTACTGAAGCAGGTAAGCAAGCTGCCACACGCTTACAATCGATAGATGATATTGTGAAAGCAAATACTGGTACCGTAAAAGATTTAGATAAACGCGCCAAAGAAATTGGTGTCATCGTAGGTACTACCAAAGATATTGCCGATCAAACTAACTTATTAGCGTTAAATGCTGCAATTGAAGCGGCACGCGCAGGTGAAGCAGGCCGAGGATTTGCAGTCGTCGCCGATGAAATTCGTAAACTAGCTGAAGGCACCAAAAAAGCCGCCGTACAAATTGAAGGAATGGTAAACACCATCGTCGAATCAACCACACAAGTGGTAGGTGGGATGACTACAGGTACGCAACAGGTAACAGAATCTATCGACATCGTTAACCAAGCATTGGGTATTTTGGATCAAATCGGATCAGGTGCTGAAGAAATTACTGTAAAAGCACAAGAAATATCTGAAGCCACATCAGAACAAGCGGCCGGTGCGCAAACGGTTGCTCAAACAACTGAAGAGATTGCTGCTACTTCTGAGCAAGCGGCTGTTGGTGCTGATCAAATGTCGACAACTATTCAACAGCAAACGGCTGCTATGCAACAAATGACTTCTTCAGCACAGAATTTATCCTCACTGGCTGAAGAATTACGAACAGCTCTCAAACGATTTAAAGTTGCTACGGCTAATGAAGTGGTAACAGGAGCTAGCACTTAATGGAGAATCATCTACCTGTTAATAAAACTGAACTGGTTGAAGACCAACCGTTAATTCAATTAATTGTATTTATTGCCGGCAATGAAGAATTCGGGGTACCGATTGATTCGGTACGAGAAATAATTAAGGTTGGCGCGATCACTCCCATACCGGATTCCCCAGGATATATTAAAGGAATTATTAATGTGCGGGGTGAAATTGTCACTGCACTTGATATTAAAAAAAGATTTTCTCTTACAGCTAAAAAAAATGTCGAAATAAAACATATTATCGTCACCAAACAAGAAGATGGATTATTTGGTTTAATGGTTGATGAAGTGATTGAAGTGTTAAGAATAAAGCAAAGTGAAATAAAACCGCCACCAGCGCTAATTACCAAAATTCATAAAAAATATGTTACTGGTGTTGTTACTCATGATGAAAGATTAATTATTTTACTCGATTTAGCTAAAGTATTAGCGCAGAAAGATTTATTAATATCTGCTGACGACACTAAAAATTTAAAATTAAAGAACAAGGTTAAAGAAGAACATGAAATTGTCGATGAGGATTCGGCAAATAAGCACTAGATATACTATAGGGAGCGCATATGAAAAAAATACTTATCGTTGATGATTCAGAATTTATGCGCAAAGTTTTAAAGGATTATCTAATAAATAAAATAGATGGGGTGTCTCTGGCTGAAGAAGTGGAAATATACGAAGCTGATGGAAGAATTAATGCATTAAAATTATTTAAAAAAAATAAACCTGATGTGATTTTATTAGATGTGGTGATGAAAGATAGTCCTACCGAAGGATTGGAATTTTTAGAAGAAATTAAAAATGAATTTGATACTAAACGAATTATTATGCTTTCGTCAATTGGTCAAACTTCTGTGATGGAGGCATGTAAACAATTTGGAATAATTAGCTATTTACATAAACCTTTTGATCCTGATTTGGTAATTGAAGCAATAAACCGAGCCTTACATTGAGAGTTCAAATGAAAGTATAGGAGCGATATGACCAAAATTGATTTAACAAAACATAAAGAATTATTCTTAAAAGAGGCCAGTGTGCACGTTAAATTAATGAATTCAACCTTAATTAAATTAGAAAAATCGCCTAAAGAAAAACAATTGTTAGAAGAAATATTTCGTGATGTACATAGTTTCAAAGGCCTTGCTGCAACAATGGATTATGAACAAACTACCGAACTCTGTCATGCTATTGAGGATATACTCGATGCTATTCGAAATGAAGAGGTATCCGTAGAACAAACATCCGATTTATTATTTCAATGTTTTGATTACTTAAGCGCTAATATTAAAAAATTTAATAATAATGAACCTGAACTTAATCCAAATGAATTAATAATAGCATTAAAAAAGGTTGTTAAAAATAAAACAACCGCCAATAATGCGCATGCTCATTTGCCTCCCAGTGGTTCAACAGTCATTGAAAAAATAAGAACTATTGATGTTAGCGTCGAACGTCTTGATAACCTGATGAATTTAGCTGAAGAACTACTTGTTTGTAAAATGAAATTCGATTTGATTAATGAATCACTTGATAATCCAGAAATGGCAACAGCAACTGAAGCCTTCGGTCGTCTTATTACTGATTTGCAATATCATGTATTACAAGCAAGATTAGTTCCAGTCCAGTATATATTTGATCGATTTGAACGTATGGCACGCGATCTTGCTAAAAGTCAAAATAAAGAAATTAATTTACAAATTGAAGGCGGAGATATTGAATTAGATCGGTTATTAATTGATGAGTTAGGAGAATCACTGACCCATCTGCTTAGAAATGCCATCGATCATGGTGTTGAAACTCCGGAAGTCAGAAAACAATCAAATAAAAACCCGCAAGCAATAATATATTTGCGTGCAACGCGGTCAAAAGAAACAGCTGTAATCGAAGTGAAAGATGATGGATGTGGTTTAGATATTCATGCTATAAAAGCTTCAGCGCTTGAACGACAGGTTCTACCAGAAACCGCTTCCATTGCTGATTTTAGGCAAAGTATTTTTTCTGGAATGTCGACGAAAAAAACTGTCACCCCAATCTCTGGAAGAGGATTAGGTTTGGCGATTGTTAAACAAAAAATCGAATCCATTGGTGGAACCGTGAGAGTGGAATCTATACCGAATGTAGGTACCACATTTTTTATCGAGATTCCACTGACACTGGCTATCATTAAGACATTATTTGTTAAAGTAGCTGATGAAATATATGCTATTCCCACGGAAATGGTAGAACGATTATTAGTAATTAATTCTGAAGATTTTAAAGGGGTTTTAAACTCTGAAGCGATTATTTTTGACGATTATAATATTCCCATACTACGTTTAGCCAAAATATTTGGCCGAAATAGCAAAATAAAATCTGATAAAAATTCCATTGTAATAATTGGTAAAAAAAATAAGCGGGTTGGTTTAGTAGTAGATGATTTACTATCTACGCAAGAAGTGGTTATTAAACCATTGAGCGGAACAGTTAGAAATAATAAATTCTTTTCAGGCGCAGCATTGACCGGATCGGGTAGAATTATTCTAATCATTGATGCTGCGTTTTTTTTAACATATAAAGCAAACGGAACGAATACTTTAGTTGCTAGTTAAGAAAAAGGAGCTGATTATGCAAATAGATGTGTTAAACGAAATATCTATTGTAGCAGCAATGAGAGCTACAACAGCTCTTTCAAAATTTCTAGAAATACCGTTTGTTGTTGATATGAATCCAATTGAAATTAAAAATATTAATGAAATCGATTCATTTGATGACCATGTAGCTTCTGAAAGTAAAACGGTAAATCTTTATATACCCATTCTTTTTGGTAACAATATGTCTGGCGCGTCGTATTTTGTCTTTACACCTAAAGATGCACTTTTACTTTGTGATATTTTATTAAATAAAGAAGAAGGAACCACGCAACAATTTAATGAAATTGAAAAATCAGCATTGCTAGAAGTTGCCAATATTGTGATTGGTAATTTTCTTACATTTTTTGCTAATTCATTGCAAATGAATTTTATTATGCATTGCTCAGGTGAATTTTATTATTCATTATTTTCATTGTTAGTAGAACAACAATTACCAATGCTAGCAAAAAATATCGAAAAATATGTAGTAAAACTATGTTTTAATTTCAGATTCAATTGTATGAAGGGTTATGTAGTTATCATATTTGACAAAGATAAAATTGATGCATTATTAGAAAGTACTCTCACCACGGTCAATGCTTAAGGTATATACTGATGACAACCACTATTATTAATAATAGTAAAGAAGAGCAGGATAGGTTGTCTATTTTTACTGAATGGAATCCCAGTATCATTATTGAAATTAATTTATCGGGTGATGTTGTTTATCTTAATCTTGCGGCTCGCGCTCAATTTCCCAGTTTGCTCACCATGGGAAAACGTCATCCATTGGTAATAGACATTATGGAACAAATTGTTGGCTTGATGCATGGAAGTGGGAAATTGGTGGTGTTTGCGCGTGAAATTACTTTTGGTGAGCAAATATTTGAACAACAAGCCTTTGCAAGTCCCGATAAAAAATCCATTTTTCTATATTTAATGGATATTTCTGCTAGAAAAAAAGCAGAAAATGAAATTATCAAAATTAATAAAGAGCTTGAGAAAAGAGTAATTGAGCGAACAGCAGAATTACAAGATGCTAAAGATCGTGCGGAAAAATTAGCTGAAAAGGCTGAGGAAGCTAGTCGTGCTAAATCCACGTTTTTAGCCGTCATGAGCCATGAGATTCGCACTCCGCTCAATGGAGTAATTGGTATGACTGGATTATTACTTGATACCAATCTAACTACTCAACAAAGGGAGTATGTCGACACTATTAATGTTTCAGGTCATGCGTTACTCTCTGTTATTAATGATGTTCTTGATTTTTCTAAAATTGAATCCGGACACATTGATCTGGATAATAATTTAGTCGATTTATCCGCTTTAATTAATGAAACGCTTGAAATTGCTTCCGCACAAATTCGTAACAAACGAATTGAGCTCAAAAAAAATATCAACCCAAACTTACCAAAATTTATTAAGGGTGATTTTTCACGGATCCAACAAATACTTACTAATTTGTTGACTAATGCAGTTAAATATACTGAATCTGGTAGTGTTACTTTAAATGTTAAACTGCACATAAGTAATCAAAATCAGCGCCAATTATTATTTGAGGTGATTGATACTGGCATAGGAATTCCTGCCGGTGTTATTCAGCAACTGTTTCAACCATTTTTTCAAGGTAATCTCTCTTCGACTAGAAAATATGGTGGAACTGGTCTGGGTCTCGCTATCTGTAAGCGCTTAATTGATGTCATGAAAGGGACTATTGAAGTGGAAAGCATCGTTGGCAAAGGAAGTAAATTTAGCTTCGCGTTACCTTTCGTCGAAGCCGAAGTCCCTGTTGTAAAAGAATCGCAAAAAGAAAATTTACCCATAGCAAAAAATCATTATAATGAAAGGAATCAATTTCATATTTTGGTTGTGGAAGATAATATAACTAATCAACAAGTCGCTTTTCACATTTTAAATAAATTAAATTATAAATTTGATATTGTCGATAATGGCCTGCAAGCATTGATTGCTATAAAAAATAATTCATATGACTTAATATTAATGGATTGCGAAATGCCGGTTATGGATGGTTTTACCGCCACCACAGAAATCCGCGCTTTAGAACCGATTAAGAATAAACATATAACAATTATTGCTATGACTGCGCATGCAATCAAAGGTGATGAAGAAAAAGCATTAGCTGTTGGAATGGATGATTATATTTCTAAACCAATTGATATTAAATTATTAGAATCAAAACTAGACCAATGGTTATTTGGAAAATAGTTACTGATTAGTGGTTCCTCTGACATATCCGGCGGATTTTTTCGCTCCTTGATAATAACTAATATTCTAATTACTTATAATTAACAATAGCTTATCACAACTTAGGTTCGGCTAAAAACGAGTTATAATTTAAGTATGCAAACAATATGCGTCATTGCGCACGTGGGCGTAGCAATGGCGATTAATTAGGTAAGGCGGAAAATATGAGTCACATGCGCAGTAAATTCCGTAAGTTATTTAATCTGGATAAACCGCCAGAGCAATCACGCGTGACTGTTTCGCGCAGTAGTGACGGTCCTGGAGAGTATGATTTCTGGGGCAGAATGGAAGGGCGCACGGATAATTATTTGCAGTTGAGTGCAAAAAAATCCGCCACAAAAAAAAAGAAAAAAATGATTATCTCGGATGATTCGCTGAGCTTGATTTTGAATGTACAGCCTGAAGAAAAAAGAACAAAACATATCGATTTTTTTATTTCGTTTTTCTCCGAAGTATTTAAAGAATTTGAGGTCGTTTACTGGCCGGGAGCAGCGCATAAACTGTCTTCACAACGGCCACTTACTACGACAAAAGAATTACTTGATAACCTGCACCTAGCGAAACTCGCTTCCGCAACAAGCATTTATCAATCACTCGCAGAAGCAGGATTGCCAGTGGACGATTATGTGGTGCTGGATAAGTTAACGAATCAAAATATTATGGAATATTTTCAAAATGTATACCGTCAAGCTGATGAAGAAAATCTGCCTGTATTACCAATTAGGAAGCTGATTCTTAGCTCCGACAATGAAGATCTTTCTATCTATAACTTGTATCAACATCAAATTCACACGGTAGTGCTCAATGATTATAGTGATCAAGCGTTTTTTACAAAATTAGTTCAATTTTTTCCAGAAATAAAAAAAATCCACTATGCGTATGCTCCCGTACAAGTCATTTTCTCTGATGCAGGAATTTTATCGGCGCTACGTAACCGGTCAATTGAGGTGGATGAAAATGTATTCAGAAAAAATGTGATCGCACACGGGGGGCTCGATAATCAGATAATTAGCATTCCAGATGGGGCGATTTTAAATCAAGTGATCCTAAATCATGTAGGGGAGCAAAAAATCATCGCTGGTAATTGCGCTGTGCAAGAGCTTATTTTAAAAAAGGAATACATTAGTTTAATTGATAAAAGTTTAAAGGTGACTTTGACAAGTATCAATTTAAAAAATATTAAAAATTTAAGAAAGCTGGTATTAGAAAATATTGCAATAAGTGATTTGATATTGCCGGATGAAAAAACAGCTTTAAGAACATTGGAGATTACCTCAGAACACTTGCCGCCAAAAATAGATTTATCTTATTTCAACAATCTGACAGATGTGAAATTAGTGAATCGCCCTGGCAGTGATACACAAGTGGTCTGGCCAAAAAATAAAGCCATTCAGTGCTTGACGATCTCTTCTAATTTATTGCAAAAAAATCCTTATGATTTGCAACACATCCAGGAATTGAAGCTTGAAGTTAATACTGAGCAGAAAAAATTTGATTTTTCAACGTGTCGTGCGTTAACTAAATTAACTATAACAGGTATCAAGTCTTTTGTTACCGCGCAGATTGCTTGGCCAAAAATAAATACAATTAAGTCACTTGCACTGAATGCGAGAGAAAGTGATGAAGTAATTGACCTTACCCAATTTGAAGGCTTAGAGGAAATTAAATTAAGTGGTTTTAAAAATTTAAAAACCATTATTTGGCCGTCAAATAAAAATAACATAAGGAAAATTATTTTAGTGGGTTGTGGTGAACTAAGTACGTTAGACTTGCGAGGTTTTTCAAGTTTATCGGAAGTCACGCTTTCTTCGTGTAATTGTAAGATTGTTTGTGACAAAATAACATCCATTAATAAAATAACACTTGTAAAACATGGAACAAAGGTGGATTTAACCAGTGCTAAGCACATTCACGAGTTAGAAATAAATAGTGATTTGGAATCTAATCATGTAATGCTCCATCCTGACTTGCAAACATTATCTATGAACTCTTGCACTGCTGAAGTCGATACATCGGTTTGCCGCTCTTTAGCAGATATCAAAATTGATATTAAGCATCCTCATACGCTAAAAAATAAAGTCATATTGTCCGGTTCAGTTTTTTCAGAAAAAACAGAATCCATAGTTTTAAATAGATGCCCTGTTGCTTGTGCACTTTCAGCAAAACCTATCAGCACAAACATCTTATCGTTAACTAAATGCGAACTTCAAGATGGAATCCTTGATTTACGAGGTTTTTCTTATATTGGCAATTTAAAGCTTGTAGGTAATAATATCAGAAAAATTATTTTTCCTGAAAATATTGTGATAGAGCATCTGCATATTGAAAACGAAAAACAATTAAAAGATTTAGATCTATCCCGGGTGAAAAATTTGCATGCTATAAGCGTTTATTCTCCTTCTGATTCAACGAAATGCTCACTTCATTTGCCAGATCAAACTGATGCCCTTAGGATTTTGCAAATAAAAAATATTGCTATCGCGGAGAGAATAAACAAATTTAATAATTTGGAAAAGATGTATCTCCATGATGTCGATTTTCCGCAAGTCCATAATCAAATTGATTTATCTGCCATGAGGAAGTTGAAAGAGCTTTTTATTCAATCGAGCAATGACTGCCAGATAAACATAGCGGGAGATGTTAATTTACAGAAAGTTAACATCTATGCTAGCGAAAGAAACGTTATTATTGACGGGTTATCAAGCTGCCAAAAAATTGGAAAATATGAATTTAACTTGACATGTGCAAACCAAAAAATAGCACAACATACTTTCATGCAAGACCTTCCTCCAGCTTGTAGGCCAGAGATTACTGATGATAACGTTTCAAACGAACAGAAAAGGACACTCGCACTCGTAGAATTGAGTTACGCGAATAAAAAGCATCCTGTTTCCCGATTTAACCTTATAGGTGAACGTGGAATTTCATATGACACCAGCATGCCGCCTCCAGATGTCTATCAAGGTGATATACAAGTTACTTTGTTCTCGCAGGAGCGTGCAAAAAAGCAAGAATATTGCATTGAACGCTTTGATCGTTGTAAATATAATCCTGTTACCAAAGAAATTACGTTTTATTCTGATGCTAGGCGTGAAACAGTACCTTTTATACAAAGTGCTTCGAATACGATGGCAGCTTTCATGCAAGCAGTTTATGCGAACCCGCAAAACGAAGCAGGTGTGCTGGAAGGTAAATTTGAACAGGGAAAATATTATTCCATCATTAACTCAGCACCTATTATGCGTTGTGATGATAATATAGGGCGCCATTTATATACTGAGCCAGCTGATGCAATTGACGAATTATGTTGGGAAACAGAAAATCAGCGCTATGGTTTCAAATTAAAAAAAGGCGTTACCAAAGTTAAAATTTTTTATCAATTTGAACGCGATCCTTCCTATCGTCAACCTATTCCTTCAAAAACAAGCTATTGCCCATCAGGTGACGCTGTAGATAAAACTTTGCGTGATGAATTAACACAGAGATTAATACAACATGAAGCTCTTAAATTTCTTTTTGACGCACAGCTGACAAAAGAACAAAAATTGGAATTACTCATACAATACTGTACTTTTCCTCCAACACGTCCTGGGCTGCTACCTGCGAAAAACGATTTGGACGAACTCATTAGCCAGATTATTGATAGACGTGGTTATTGTGAACATCGCAGCGAAATTTTCATGTTGTTGGCAAGTTTAATTGATGTTAAGGCTTCTTATTATATCAATGCTGATCATGCTGTTCCTGAGATATGGACCATGCAAGGGGGTCACATTCATTTACATGCTTATGACTCAGTGGGTGGCACTCCTTATTTAAATATTACACCTGTCAGTGAGCGTCCTGTTGATCCTTTTGAAGCGCTTAAGCTAAAAGAAAATAAAGATGAAAAAAAATTGGAAACTCAAGCTGCTTCTGCATCTCCTGTTGCTAGCCAAAAGAAAGAACAAGCACCCATTGATGAAAAATTTATTGCAAAAAAACAATTTTATACAGAGGAACTCAAGAAGGCATCTGAGACATGTTATCTCCATTCTATAGATAATATGTTGTTTACTGCAGCAAACACGCCAGTTTTGATTGAATACGAAGAAAAACAAAAGCTAAGCACTGTTAATTATATGCTTTCTCAGCTCACAAAAAACCGTAACGTAGTTTATATAGATAGGCCAGAAGATTTTTCTGTCTATTTTTCACCGCTTAAACTTACTGCTGGCGAATATAAAGAGATGCCGAATGGCTTGTTACGCCAGCTAATTTCTGGCATAGAGCCAACAGTGTTGGTGGTGAACTGGGCTAACTTTTCTGCGGAGCAATTGGCAACGTTTCAAAGTTTATTAGAAAAACGCCCTGTCTTGTTCGAAAAAAAAGTAACAAATCCTAATCTGCGTATTGTGGGTCTTGCTACCAAAAAATTAACGCAGGCGCCTCAAAAATATGGTGCGTTTTTATCTCGCTGTCAAAAAGCAGTATTGACCAAAGAATTTTTTTCACAACCCATGCCTACTGTTGAAGTGGATGAAACAGCGCATGAAATCACGATTGATCTTAATTATAGGCAAAATTGGAAATCCGCATTGTGGGGCGCATGTAATCCTTATGAAATTATTGAAAGTGATTTTATTAAAGCGCTGCGTGCAGGAAAACCCATACACCTTACCATTAAAAACAAGCCTGATCATTGTCCTGATCTCGACGTATTTTTATCACGCGTCCTTTATGAGAGAAAAATTTTATTTAACGGTGACCTGATTCCTGTTGTTGGCAATATTAAAGTTGATTATCAGCAAGAAAAACCTGTCATAGCAGCAGAAAATATTACCCTACATTTACTAGAGGAAAAGACTGAGAAGCGCCCAAAAGTTTATCTAAATTTGAATAACTTATATGAGTGCCTGAAAAAACAAGTTTATGTTGATGGCAAACTCAAATCACCAGATGGCCATTTTGCACTCTATCAACACGGCGAGGTAATTTTTTATCTCACCGAGAGTATTCCGCTCACCGAATGGCAGGTGTTAGTAAAAGAAATCGCAACCCATTATCAAGGCCAAGGGAGAAATTTTCATTTCATGCTTGCACCTGGTGTGAGTATTGAAAATGTAGCGGAAAATCTTGCCGAGCCTACAGTTACTAAAATCACACCTGACGAATTCAAACTACCTCCTGTTGGCGGGCAGATTTTTGTAAGCAATGATACGGCAGAGGTGGTAAGACAATTGAAGCAGCAACATCCTGATGCTGAAATATTTGAAGTGAGTTTACTGACCCGTACTAGCGAAATCATTGCCCGCGCAAGTTACAAAGATGGTAAGCACAGTTATGAAGAACAAACTGTGTTGAATGAATTGCTGAAAGGACATACTGTTATTCTGCATGGGCCTATTTCAGAAGGACTTTACCAAAGTTTGTTGCCATTACTATCTTCGCCACCTCGCTTTTTAAGTAATGGTGTCTGGCTACCAGATGGATCAAAGCCTTTTGGCCGGTTGATAGTCGTTACACCACCGGGTGCTGACTATACTTATCTGAATGCGACAAGTTGCGAATATCAACTGAAAGATTATCGTAAGTTGTTTGTCGCCGAAAATAAAGCTGACGAACAACGTATCAACCAATTATTTGCTTATTGTCAGGCAGCGACGAGCTTACCTCTGGCAAAAGGTAGTTCATTGTTTTCTTATACTTTGCTGCACAAGATGCACAAGAAATTGAAAAATGGCAACTATAAAGCTCATCTGCATAATCCTATAAAACATTTAATTAATGCACGTTATCCTGCTGGAAGTGAGGAGCGTGCTTTTTTAAATGTGATGGGCAAATATTATTTCGCTGAAGCAGATGAAAGTGCTTTTCGTAAGTATAAAATACAACGATTAATCAAACAATATAATATTCAATCACTAGACACATTAAAATTGCACGCCTGGGAAATAATCAATTGTTTTAATGGCAAAGAGTTGCATGCGCTACTGGGTGAGTCACTGAAAGACCCTGAAAAATTATTTTTGTCCTTAGATGATACTATTTTACAAAAATTGTTTTATGGTTACGTGCAAGATATTGCAGCCATTAAAGACACACTTCCTAAGGTTTCTAAACAGCCAGAAAAAAACATAGCAGAAGCATTAGAATTTTTTGCTAACGACGATGAAAATCTCGCTATTCTTGAAGGCCCGCCAGGTACTGGCAAGACGCATTTGGTGCGCAATGAGTTGAAGAAACTTAACAAGTTCATTGTGTGTGAAGGTGATCATAAAGGCATATTGAAATGGCTAAAAGCTAATCCTGCTGATGGGATTCCTTTGTTGTTTCTTGATGAAGCAAACATGCAATTACCTGGTGAATGGAATTTTCTGGAAGGGTGTTTGCTTAATCGCGAAGTATGGTATCGGGATGATAACGGCGGGTGTGACCTCCAATTAATGTCATCAAATCCAATAGATAATAGAATTGTTAATAATGATCTATATTTACATCAGCAAAATGACAGCATTTGGTATGCGACTAAAACATCTCAAGGCATCATTAGGGCAGAAATCACGAAAGAAGAGTATCAAGAGTATTTTGATTATTTGATAGCCCTTTTGAAGAAACCAGCGACTGAAAAAGAAAAAATAAATGATAAGGCTAAAGCAGCATTGTTAGATATAACATCAAAAAGAGGTCATACCCATAACGGCAAATTGACAAAATTTCCGCTCTCGCCGCAACACAAAATCATTGCTGCGATGAATCCTAATGAAGATAAAGATACTACTCGTTATATACATACACTTTTTCAACGTGCTCCCCAAACCATTACTTTTAAGAAACCTACATCTGAAATGTTGCAAAAACATATTTTAAATGTCATTTTATCGTCACATCCTGATTTAAATAAACCAGAATATAAAAAGTATTTACTAGAAGCGTATAAAAAAATTTCTGATTATAATCCCATGCTCGTGACTTCAGTGCGTGATATGCAAGACTTGGCAAGTCGTTTTGTGATGTTATGCGAGATGGAAGGACATGAACCTAAAGAAGCAGCGTACCGTGCGTGTTTGGTTGGATTTGCGGGTTCCATTCCAGATATTGCTAAGCGTAAAGAGTATATTGAGTATCTGGAAAATACTATTTTAGAAGAACATCGTCCAGTATCACCACCTACTTTACAAGCATTAAATGATCAATATTTTATTCCTTCAGAAAAATCTTATTTGTTGGATGCAATCAAACAATTCATTAACCTCTATCAATATAGCGGTATCGCAACAGATTTGATATGCAAAACAGGTTTAGTGATTGAAGGTGATCCTGGGCTTGGCAAGTCATTGGTGATACGCGCTTTATTGAATGAATATAACATAGAATATATAGATATTAATGCTGGCAGTGCTGAAGCGCGTAAGCAAATACGGGAAGCTTTTTTTAATGGTAAATTTATTGTATTAGATGAAATGGATGTCGATCCTGAAATTGAAAAATTATTAGGACATTATCTAACCGGTGAGCGTGTACCAGGCCCAGACCCTGTTGCGGACGATCCTGATCGACCGATTGTTCCGGGTTTTAGATGTATTGCAAGTAAAAACTCAACCATGCTTGCTGGACGTGAACCCTTGTCCGATGCGATGCAAAACCGTGTTAAGCTAGAATATTTCGATGATTATATAGAGGAAGAATTGCAGCGTTTTATCATGGATAAAAAAATTGACGCACAAGCATTCGTTGAAGCGTTTATTGAAATGCGCCGTCTTGATCCCGGAATCAATGTGCGAGTATTTCATCGTGTGTTAAATAAATTGAGTGCGGGAGTAGATGAATTTATTCCAGCGACAGCATTACCGCCTAGCTTGCAGTTGCGACTTAGTGAAGCTTATCAAAAAGCGGTTGAGGAAAAAAACGAAAATAACGTTACACTACTTGGTTATTTGAATACACGCTTAAGCCATGCACAAGCACAAGATTATGCTGCGGTAGTTGATGAAGTAATAAAGTTAATTTCGTTAGAACCATCAGAGAAGTTATTAAAGAACATATTAGATGATATTTGCCAAGTGAAAGAGCCTTATCAGATTGCGCCGTTATTGAATGACCTGGATAAAACTTATGCGGAACTACGGGAAACAACGCAAGTGACAGTATTGCTTGCCATCACTGCGTTTAGAGAATCATTGGAAAAATCGTCAGGTTCTGCATCGTGTGCGTTGGCAAGAGTTAAAAAAGATTTTCCAGCAGAAGCGAATATAATTGAAGCAATGGTACAAAACAGTGAACAGCCTTCATCGTCTGGTTATGGAATGTCGGTTCAAGGCTCCGGCTACATAAGCGGTCCTAAAGTTTCGTAGAAGTTCATTTTTTTAAGCAATGTATAGATCTGTCTTCCAGTGTTCTCGTCGATGTATCATCATTTACATGCTGTGGAGTAGAACCGCAGCATGTGAAACAGCGACTACTTTATGAGAAACAGCAGCATCTACTGCACTTGCTGACGACTTAGCACTATTTGCCTGATTCATTTTCATACTCTCTTGACTAATTCCAAGTTGATTCACCACCATTGCGCTAGAGGATTTATTCATGTGAGATATCTCTACCGGCCGTAGTTCTCTCGCGATACCATTTCTGGACCAGCGGTAAGCATCCTTCATGATCTTTAGGATCAATCCCACCCAGTTGAAATAGAGACTTGCTGACGATGGCAAGCGTATTGGCAAACCATTCGCCGACATTTTTGAATGCGCGTTTGGTAACTTGTCCTGCAAGATTCAGCAAACGCAGTGATGCATGATAAAGATAGAGGATCTGCATAAGCAGATAGGCTTGTCACTAATATAGAAGTTGTGAATAGTTTTATAATGCTATTCATACTACTCCTTTGCTAAAGCAGGGCATTGACTCAACGCATCTGTGATAGCTTTATCAAAATCAGTAACATTGTCATTCACAACCGAATTATGTGTGCCCTTGGGTACAGCAACAAAATGTGCGTCGATTCCAGCTTTTTTCAGTGCACTATAATATTCACGTGTAAGCTCAGGATAGGTATTTTCATCCGCTGTGCCAGAAACAATATACACGAAGGTATGCTGCGGAATTTTGCTGGCCCATTCATGTGGAGATAAAGAATTCGGCCAGTTTCCCCAGCCATGTCGAGTTGCCCATTGATGAACATTATTAGTGACTGAAGCGAGTACTGCACCATCTGCTAAATGAGGGTATTTTCCTAATATGATGCTCGACATTATGCCGCCACCAGAGTGACCTACTAGAATAGTACAACTCGGTTGATAATATTTTTTTAACTCTTGAATGGTAGCAGCAAGAGTTGCAATGGTATTTTCTCGATAAGCATCACACGTATAGCCATTGCAGGCAAATGCATAGCTTTCTCCCGTGGAATAATTATCATAACTGTCATAATAACCCGGTCGAATCACCACAACTGAAGTGGTATGGGGATCCACAAATTGGGTTGCTTGGAATTTTAAGTAATCCGCTGGACTACCGCCTTGAATGCCATCACCATGAATAAATATTAATAATCGTGAATTTTTTTGTGGTAATTGATTATTTGCATATGTTTGAATAGCTAAACATTCCCCATTCGCATTTACGCGATGAATATCATCTGCTTTTAAACAGGCATTCGCATGTGAGAGTGTCCACCGTAAGGGTTCAGACATAGTATTGGTTAACTCTTGCTGATAAGCAGCAAAGCTGATTGATGTATAAAGTGAAACAAGAATAAAGCCTAGCAAGCAAGTTATTTTTGCCATAGTATTATCTTCAACTAAAAGTGAGTATTTTACCATGCATGACTACCTGATCAAAACAAAACACCTCGGCTTTAGATTGTTACAACAAGAGGATATTCAGTATTTAGCCGAGCTGAATAGCGACCCTGATGTCAGACGGTTTTTTCCTGATGGGATACAAAATCGTGAACAAACTGAGGCAAGGATAAATGAACTGATTTCTTATTATGAAAAACATAAAATCCCTTGTTTTGTCATGTTTGATTTGCAGAGCGGAGAATTTGTTGGCCGTTCTGGCTTTGCTTTAACTGAAACAGACGAAATTGAAGTTGGCTATATCTTACAGAAAAAATTCTGGGGGAAGGGATTAGCATCAGAAGCATTAGCTGCTTTGCTGCAATGGGCAAGACACAATATTGCAGCTGAATATATTATTGCGTTCGCACCCATAGAGCATCATGCTTCACAACGAGTCATGCAAAAGTGCGGAATGGAATACTATAAAAAGGCAATAGCTAAAGGGGTAGAATGCTGTTTTTATCACATAAAAATTAAATAAAAAATTAAATAAAAGCTTTACTTTTTCCCAATGATAGTCTATTCTTTAACCAGGCTGTAAGGGGCGCCTATACCCACAAAAGAGGATCTCACCCTGGTTATTTTTTGAATATCTTTCATTCATTTAACCTTTATTGTTTTGCCAGAGAGTGGGTTATGGCGTTAAAACATGAGGTGTTAAAATGGATAAGCCACATAAATCTTTCAGCGTTTCTGAGTGTAAAACCAAAGCATCCATCCTATTGAAATCATTGCGTTCGGGTGATATTTCCCAGGCAAGAAAATTTCAGCGTTTACCTGAATTTGCTAATTCTTCGTTAGAAGAAATCATGCAAGCTAAAATTCAGTTGAAACATGCATTAGCTGTCATTGCAGCAGAAAAAGGGTTTGCTTCTTGGTCTGAGTTAAAAACACAATTACCCTTTATTCGCGGTGGATTTCTCAATCAATGGTTTGCAGATTATGCCGATGCAAAATCACATCAGCAATCTATAGGTGGTTTTTTATTACCCTATCAAAAGCAATTTTTTATTTGTGATGCAAACTACATTACCCAATTGGGTTTTGATGCAAATGATCCAGATTGGAAATTAATTGGTTATGATTGGGCACAACCCAATGATCAAACTGCATGGCAGCGCTTATATAAAAAATGGATGAAAATTCAGGAGAGCCGTCATGAGTAATGCATTGCCAAAAAACATGTTTTTACAAGGTATTTGGGAACCATTAAAGCTTGAATGCGATATTCATGATCTTGTTGTAAAAGGTAAAATTCCAAAAGAACTTAATGGAACTTTTTATCGCAATGGCCCTAATCCGCAGTATGTTTATTCAGATAAATATCACATGTTTGAAGGTGACGGCATGATTCATGCCATGACTTTTCAAGATGGAAAAGTGGATTATCAAAATCGCTGGATACGCACTGAACGGTTTTTAGCTGAACGTCGCGCACGAAAAAGTTTATTTGGCGGCATGCGCGATGGCATGAAAAGAGATGAGTCAGTAAAAAATATTTCTCATAGCACAGCTAACACCAATGTGATTTGGCATCACAATAAATTACTGGCCTTAAATGAGGGCAGTCCACCTATTGATGTGAATATTAATGACTTAACGCAATGTTCGCCGTATACATTCAGTCAAATATTAAATCGCAGTATGATGGCGCATCCTAAGGTTGATCCAATCAGTGGAGAATTAATTTTTTATAGTTATTTTGGTCCAGATTTTCGTTATTTTATTGCCGATAAAAATGGACAAATTAATTATCAAGAGAAATTAACATTGCCATTTCTTTGTATGATGCATGATTTTGCTATCACGGAACATTTTACGATTTTACCGTTGTTTCCATTAACCTGGGATTTTCAGCGAATCATGCGTGGAGAACAGCCATTTAAGTGGGAACCACATTTAAATACTCGTTTTGCAATTATGCCGCGATACGGAAATGATACAAATATCATTTGGTTTGAAGATCAAGCAGCGCTGGGTTTTCATGTGGTGAATGCACGTGAAGAGAATAAACACATCATTTTAGAAATGGTGGTGATTGATAATATTCCTCACGATACCATAGCATTTGGTGATGATAACATTGCTTATCCTAATTATTTAACGCGTTGGATTTTTGACCTTGAAAAAAGAACCCTTCAAAAAGAGCGATTAGATAATATTAATGTGGAATTCCCACGCATTGATGAACGTTTTGTTGGCAGAAAACAGCGACATGCTTATATGAATGGTACAATCAATTTGGAAAAACCGAATCTTTTTGATGTAATTATTCATTATGATGCACAAAGCAATAAAAAGAATATCCATCATTTTGGAGCAGGATCATTCCCATTGGAACCTATATTTGTTCCACGTTCTGCCAACGCACCCGAAGGCGATGGATTTCTATTGAGTTATGTGTATCGTGAAGCACAAAAAAGGAGTGATTTAGTGATTCTTGATGCGCAGCGTGTTAATGAAGAGCCATTGGCTATTGTGCAATTGCCTCACCGCGTACCTTTTGGATTTCATGGGTGTTGGGTTAATAAATAAATATTTATGCGATGAAAATAGCAGTATTTTTTCGGTATTAGATGAGGACGATAGATAATCAAGACAAGTAGTCTGACGCTTGATAAAGGCTTTATGTGGGATTTAGGAATGATCGCATGCTTAGTCCTTTAGCTGGATATATTTTTTATATTAGAAGAATTAACACATCAATGAAAGTGAAAATTTTATTGCGATAAATTTTCATCCTTCCTCGCTGTCAATATTTCATATCCTGTTTCAGTCACCAAGATAGTATGCTCCCATTGCGCAGATAATTTATGATCTTTAGTCACCACTGTCCAGCCATCGGGTAAAATACGAATCTCCTTTTTACCCATATTAATCATCGGTTCGATAGTAAAAGTCATTCCTGCGCGAAGTTCTTCACCCGTGTTCGGTTTTCCAAAATGTGGCACATGAGGATCTTCCCACATGTCTCGACCAATGCCATGACCACCAAATTCACGCACTACAGAATAATTATTTGCTTCCGCATGTTGCTGGATAATATGACCGATGTCACCTAAACGAATTCCAGGCCGTACAATTTTTATTGCTTGATACATACACTCTTGCGTGATTTTCACTAATCGTTCGGCGTAGGGAAGTACTTTACCAACAAAAAACATTTTACTGGTGTCACCGATAAATTCGTCTTTTTTAACAGTCACATCAATATTAATAATATCACCATTTTTTAAAATTTTTTGGTCAGAAGGAATGCCATGGCAAACTACAAAATTAGGAGAGGTGCATATGCAACCAGGAAATCCCTGATGCCCTAGTGAGGCAGGTATCGCTTGCAAATCATCAACGATATATTTTCGGCAAATGCGTTCCAATTCCGCTGTAGTGACACCTGGCACAACAAAAGGCTCAATCATTTCCAATACAGCAGCAGCTAATCGACCTGCAATCCGCATTTTTTGAATTTCTTCAGGCGTCTTTAATAGCATCGTCAATCTGATCTAATGAAGCGTGATTCACAAGCAATTTAAGCACATCGCTATAAGTCATTGCGGGATTTTCTTCAATTAGCTTGCCTACACGCATCCAATATTCGGCTTGTGAATTAATAGAACGACTCATGGCTTTGGCCATCAATTTGGCTGCGCCATGCAGTTCATCTGAGATTTTTACAATACCCATTAAGATCTCTCCACTTTAAAAAAATGGAGGATAACTTATTTTGATACAAAATGCTACATTTTATTGTAATTTATACTTTACGGGTGGAGTTTCAATCCTTCATGAGAATTTATAAAACCAAGTTTCTTATAAAATTCCAATGCTTCTGGGCGTTTTTATCTGTGGGTTCACGTGATTTCGCGATTGCCCATTCATTCATTTGCTTGCCGATTCCTTTCGTGTCGCTTTTCTAATTAACATGTTTACCTTTACTTAGGATTGTACGGACACGGATATAATCCACACTCCATATAGGTAAAAACAATATTCGCCAACAAAAGTAACATTATTATAAAAAATAAAACCCGCACCCATGTATTTGCTGGAATTAGAATTAAATGTTTCATGCGTTCTTGATATTGCCCATCAATACCTGACATTATGGCAGTTACCACGATGATGAGTATGGATAATAGGAAACTCCATGAATAAAGATGCAAACCCAGAATTGATCCGCCATAGGAACCCGTCCCAGGTACAACATGCAAGGAAATTTGTCGTAATGCTACTACACTGGTGAATACAGCACTGATTATTGATATTGCGTAATGGCTTGATCTTAATCCAAAACGCAAATTAAGCAAAAAACCCAATATAATGCCGGTAAATCCAACCCTTTGTAATAAACATAACGGACAGGGCAGTTCATTTAATACTACTTGAAAAAAGAGCGCTAACAGTAACACTACTAATACCCCGATGATCATTAAATTATTTATTTTATTTCCAGCTGTGATTATATTCATATCCTTATCCTAAATTCCTAGAATGATCAAAGTTGTATTTGCAATGCGGTGCTTACGTTGCTAATAAAAGTGACTAATGCCAAAACCATCGTTATCATAAATATAAAGACAGTGAGTCGTCTTAAGCCCGCCCCACAAGCAATAACAGCGAAAAAAAGCAGAACGAAAAGAGATAATATCATCATAGAATCAGATGCATCCTTTATTAGTATTTATTTATAATACTGAATTTTAAATTTTGAGCAAGGACATATCTATCACTACACATGATTTGCTATAATTTTTATGAGGCTTGTTTCCACCTAAGGCATAAAGTTTAAGCGAGATAACTTCCATGAATAAAAATGGTAGCCTACTGAATGAAATTATCGACTATCTCAAAAACCACCATCAAGTTCATACCATTATTCTCTATGGCTCACGAGCGCGTGATGAAGCCACCACAACCAGCGACTACGATATCATCGCCATTCGCAAGCAAGGAAATTTTGAAAGAGATTGCCAACTTTTCAAAGGATTTTATTTAGACGCGTTTATTTACCCAGAAAAAGCGGTTAAAAATCCTGATTCTTTTATGATTAGAATTAAAGATGGTATTGTCTTATGTCAAAACAAAAATGTTGGCGCTGATTTATTAAAAAAAATTAAAAAAATTTTCAAACAAGGTCCGGATAAAACACCTGACTGGGAAAAACATGAAATTTTCATGTGGCTTAGAAAAATGTTCCAACGCGCTCAAATGAATGATGTGGAAGGTCATTTCCGCATGCATTGGCTGTTACATGATTTGCTGGAGTGTTATTTTAAACTGCGCGATCTTTGGTATTTGGGTCCCAAAGAAAGTTTTCAATGGTTAAAACAGCATGATATGATTTGTTATAAAGCTTTTAAAGAGGCGCTCAAACCCAATGCAAAATTTGCTGCCATTGAAAACTTAATTAATTATGTTAGCGATAGTCATATAGATGCGAGTAAATATAAAACGTACACTAATACCGCGAACAAGAGAAAGAAAGTGGTTTGATGAGTGATACGCTGCAGAGTAGCATTCCCTGCTTAAGCGTTTAAACTAGTGTACTCACAGTTAATTGGAGAAACCATGAAAATCTTTATTACCGGTGCGACAGGTTATATTGGCTTTGCAGTTGCGTCAGCTCTTGCAGCAAAAGGACATCAAGTTTTCGGGCTAGCGCGTTCTGATGAAAAAGCAAAAAAATTAGCTGCAGTAGAAGTAACACCCGTCATCGGCAACATGGAAAATCCTGCAAGTTACTTAGAAACCGCCCGCTCTTGCCAAATATTAATTCATTGTGCCGCTGAGTGGACCGAGCAATATCATAAATTAGACCGTCTGACAGTAGAAACATTTATCAAAGCGGCTACGGCGAGCAGTTCTCAACATACTATTATTTATACTAGCGGAGTCTGGCTCTATGGCAATACGCAAAATGAGATGGTGGATGAAAGTAATAAATTAAACCCACCCGCGCTGGTTAAGCCACGTATAGAAACAGAAAATTTAGTTTTAAATACTCAGCAAAATAATGTTTCAACCGTTATTATGCGTCCAGGTTGCGTGTATGGTGGCAATGGTGGGCTAACATCAGCTTGGTTTAATAGCGCGATGACGATTGGTGAAGCAGAAATTGTCGGCGATGGTAAATTTCGATGGTCAATGGTTCACATACAAGATTTAGCTGATGCTTATGTGCGCGTCGCCGAATCTGCTTTTGCGAAACAAATATTTAATGTCACAGATCGCAGCCGTTTTACTGTCTTAGAATGTGCTGAAGCTGCCAGCCGCGTTGCCGGCCAAAATGGTAAAGTTAGAAGTATTCAGCTAAGCCAAGCAGAAAAAACACTAGGCGCTGTGGCTCAATGTCTTACGCTAAATCAACACGTTGACTCTAGTAAAATTGCACGTCTACTGGGTTGGCAACCAAAACACGGTGGTTTCGTTGACGGGGTGGCACGTTATTTTTTAGCATGGAAAGCACTATCCGAAAAATAATTTTTTGGTATTTACCTAAAAAACGCATTTGGATAGTTATTGGCATGGCGGGGGAGTTAGCCTTTCCCCTTGATATCCTTCTACTTCACCAAAGGCTGCGTGATTGTTCCAAGCGGTGGTCGCTTTAATCATTTCTTCTTTGGTGCGCGCAACAAAATTCCACCAAATCAGAATATCTTCTTTGAAAGGTTCACCACCAATGATTAACGCTCTTGAGCCTTTTTGCAACCGCACAGATATTTTCGATTGTCCACAAGGTAAATATAACAGGGTATCAATATCAACGATTTCATTGGCAATTTCTATATTGCCAATCAAAGGTAAAATTCCATATTCGAATTTTGGATTCAATGGTAAAAAACAAGTTGTATCATTCGTTGCATTTAATTTCAAGCCGATTAAAGGAGAATAAACTTTAACTGGCGAAACTGAATTTAAAAATTCTCCAGCTAAAAGATTAATATGCAGATTATCTAATTTTATTGCAGGAACATTTTCATAATGAGTGAAATTAGGTTCCATGTGACGCACGGCATCAGGCAGTGCAATCCAGAGTTGTACACCATGAAGAATACTATCAGGAAGCGATTCTTCAGCATGCGAAATGCCTTTGCCTGCGGTCATTAAATTGACTTGGCCGCGTTGTATTTTTTGTTTTGATCCAAGACTATCTCTATGAAGAATTTCACCTGCGAGTGGATAAGTGAAAGTTTGCAAGCCAATATGGGGATGAGGACCGACACGAAGTCCTTCTGTATTTTTTAAATCTAAAGGTCCGAAATGATCCAGGAAACACCATGCTCCAATGGTTTTTCGATCATGATGGGGTAGTGCACGACGAATTGTTATATTATCGCCAACTTGTGCGGTACGAGTTTTTAATTTTTGACTATTTGTTTTTGGTGATAATGCAAGACATTCTTTTGAATTAAATATCTGAGGTGTTTCTATTAAATCACTCATGCCTCATCCTTAACTTTAGTGGTTTTTTTTAGAAAAATATTGCTTTAATCCGAGTACCAACCCAGCAAACGGCATATCAAGACCACTATAGACTTCAATAGCCAGAGGATTGGCATTATCTTTTAACATTTCAACGATGACATTAGAATAACCAACAGTCTTAACCCCTGCTTGTAACATTCTTGCCACTGCTAACTCACCTTGCTTGACTGTAAATGCTCCGGATGCATCGATAACGGCATAGACATCATAGCCTTTTCCGACGGCTGTAATAGCTGGGAAAGTAAGGCATACATCGGTCGATATACCGGTCATAATCAGCTTTTTACGGCCTACTTGCTTAATCGCATTCGCAACTCGGCTATCATCCCATGCATTGACTGTCGTGCGTTCAATAACAGAAATACCTACCAATAATTCTTGCAATTCCGGAATCATTGGCCCCCACATGTTTTCTGTTGTTGTGGTGATGATAATGGGGATACCAAAAATTTTCGCCGCTTTCACTAATCCCATTACATTATGCTTTAATTCATCAACAGGTATATCTCTTACACCAGTATATAAACCTATTTGATGGTCAACTAATACAAGAGCAGAATTTTCAGGGGTAATTGTTTCATAGTATTCTTTTTTGGTCATACATCATCCTTAATAGTTAAAATGAACCATTGATTATGAAATTTAACAAGCATTAATGTTGGAATCAAGTATATCGCTAATCATTGAGATAACGGATTGTTGATTTATAGTGGCCTATAAACTACTTCAGAGCTGGCTGATCGAGTATATCGACATCCATCATGTCTACTTCAGGTATTGCAACGGCAGTAGGTACTGGCGCTACGGGTGGCAATAGCGCAAATTGACCAAACTGTCCATTTAACCTCGGGAAAGCTGGCACAGCTACTGCTGGCGCTGTTGCAGATTCTGAAGCCATAACAATGCTAGAGACTGGCACCACTGTTGGTTCAGCATTAACGAGTGTTGTTTGCTGAACAGTTGTTGTTGCAGCTGCTGCTGGAGCAACCGGTTGCTGAGCAATCGTAGTTGCAGCCAGGGATGTAGCAGGTTGTTTTACTTCTTGGGGAGCTTTTGCACCCGCTTTTGCAGCAGCCATTTTAGCTTTATGCGCTAAAAAGGCCGCTTTAAAGTCAGCGTTGCCAGCTGGTTTTTTTGCAGCAAATGTAGCTGCTGTTACAGATGTCGCGGCAGCTGCAGGTGCTGAAGTTGAACTGACGTTCGCTGATGAAACGCTAGGTTTAGTTTCAGATGAATTTGACTTAGCAGTTGTTTTGTCACTTGATTTAGGGATTATAGCCTTAGCTAAGTCTGGTAAGCTACCTGGTCGTGATTTATGAATTTTATTTTGACCTTCTATACCAGCGCTGCTGGGTCGCTTCTGTTCGCTAGACTGATTTGATTTAGCATATTGAACTCTTAATGTTCCAGGTGATTTTAAATTGGTATCTTGTAATAAAAAATTCGCTATATCAACATGACCAGCGTCTAATGCGATAGCGATAGGTGTTAACCCATTATCATCTTCGGTATTGCAGGGAGCACCCTGATAAGCTAAAAGCTGAACCAGCCTTAGATTGCCAGTTAGGGCGGCAAAATGCATGAGAGAACGACTATCTTGCTTCTCATCGGTAAAGTCCAAGGTTGCTTCTTCTGAGTTAAAATCAGTTAATTTTTTAATTAACCATTGCGCAGTCAAATATTTATTGGCTTTTACCGCTACCATTAACAAATCTTGCATAGTTTCTGGATTGATGATGGATGATTCATCACGCGTATCCCACTTTGCCAGCTCTGTTTCTAATAATTTAACATTATCATTACTCTGCTTAATAACATCAGCCAATATTTTAATGGATGGATCCATTACAAAAATTTCATCATAATTTTCGATACTAGCTGGATTGGTATTGGTCGGTTTAAAATTGCCATAACCAGAACGTTTCTCTTCGCCAGGTTTGAGACCTTTAAATTGATATCCTTTTACACTAGGAACATTTGGTTTAGGGCAGTGTATCAGTGTTTTATTCACTACTGTTTCAGCAATCGACCTAAAAACTGGATCTTGCTTATTAAGCTCATGCATACACAATGCTAATTGACAAGGTGTTAGTCCAAGCGCATCTTCAGTTTGTAATGTGCGTGGATCAGAAGATAAATATGAAATGATATCTTGTGCACCGAGCAAAATAGCTAAATGCAACGCAGTTCGGCCTTGGTTATCTTGTGTGGCTTGATTGACTGTAGCAGTTTTGATATTGCCATTGATGAGCTTGATGACAAGAGCTACATTTCTTGTGGCAACTGCATGATGTAATAAGGTGTAACCCGTTGTTGAATCTTTGGAATTAATATCACATTTTAGTTCATCTAATCCTGGGATATTATCCTTCAAACCTTGCGCAATTTTAGCTAATTCGGTATCAGGTGTTAGTAAACCGACTTCAGATAATTTCATTGTTTTTAATTCATTACGAAGTCTGTCTTTCTTTAATAAAAATGGTAATAAACTCTTTGCTTGATTTACGGCTGAATTAGATGCAATGGCACCAGCCGTTTTGCCGTTAGCGTCTTTTATATTAGTATCACCGTGGCCATCCGCAATAATCTGAATGGTTCGTCCTGCTGTTGGTCTCGCTAACACTACCGATGAATTGTCATGGTGTATAGATTTTCCCGCACCACCATGAGCATCATAGGCATCAATGACTAACATATTACTTAAGGTAGTTAATGCATCAGGTTCGGATTCTAGAAATTTTTTAAATTCAGCTTGGGTTGGCCAGTTGAGTTGAATTAAATTAGTTATACGCAATTCCATATCTTTGATAGGAAACAGAGCATTAGTGCGAATAAAAAAGTCACTCATGACACCAGTCAGTACAATGTCATCATCTGCAACCTCTTCACTGATTTGCAAAATTTCTGCTTGAGTACTATGTCCAGTATCATCATGAAGAAAATCACCGATGGATCGACTCATGTTTAAGCCATGGCTATGCATTCCATTTATGATTCTAGGTAGGCGTCCAACTCTGATAGAGTCGATAACATAGAGTGGATCAATAGTAGCTCGATTTTTAATATCCGTATATTCATCAAGATTAATTTTAGGATCGGGTGTATGCGTTTTAGGGTTAAGCACGGTTGTCGATACTTGATTATTTTTAGGATATTTAATCCTAATTGCATGACTATCACCAATAAAACAGACTTTGTTAGCCAAAATACCGTTATTTAATGATGATTCGAGGATAGTATAGGTTGTACCTGTGGTACCTAAACGATCTGGATTAAATTTACGACAATTCGCATTCAAAATGGCAATCAATTCATGATACACATGATCAGGAACCGACGCGGGAATTGTAAAAAATGTTGCAGTGTCTTCTTGGTAATTTCTGCTCATTTGATATTGGATATGACCAACTTGAGTTTTATTACTAAGTACAACATCACGCGACACATCGGGATTTAAAACTAAATGTGGTGTAGGTTCAGCGAAAACATGTTGTTCTGATGGATCTATTGTTTCAACAGGTGTGCCGAGCAAATGAATATTATTTTGAATAATATCTTCGAATATGTCATCTGTGGCGACGTGCATTACTGCTTGTTTTGCATGCGATTTAAGAGCTGAACTTACTGGTAATGTTGGTAGCAGAGATGCGGGTGCAACAAGTCCGGCAGCAACCATAACGGCTTCTTCTTCATCAATAGCTTTCAACTCATCAGCAACAGAAGCAAATACAGTTTCTTGTACATGACGTTGCTTTTTATCTACATATGTATAGGTCAATGAAGTAGAATCGGTAGGTACTGGCAAGACCGGTTTTGATTTCGATGCTAAGTGTTCAAGTGCTATTTTCAGTGTAGACAATGATGGAAGCAATTGTTTTTGTTGTGCATATACAGACATCACAGACTCTACAGTGTCGATAAATGTTTTAGTATTTTGTGGGATGATCGGGTCATTCCAAAAGTGTTCAGCAAACAAAAATTCAATTTGAATATTAAGATCAGCATCAAATTTTAATGAGGTTAATAAATCGCGATATGATTTAAATTCCACTTCTTCAGCGGTAGATTTTACTGTAGTCGCTTTTACCGGATCGGTACCAGGTGTTTGACTACGAGTCATGGATTTTACTTCTAAGGTGAGGTTGGTAGTATCACTATGTGGCGCAGTTGTTTCTGCAGCAGCTGGTGTTTTCGTGTTGCCAAATAATGTCTCCAGATCTGAAACATTCATACCTTTTTCTAATAACATGGCAAGCATAGAAGCATAAGTCATCTGAGATTTTTCTTTTTCTGGACCTCCTAAGGTAGGTGAAATTCTGCGAAGATCTTTTACCTGCTCAATTAAAAGGTCTTTATTGAAGTCGCGCAGTAAGTCATTAGGTATGTCAGCAGTTGTACTGGTGATATCGGATATAGTGTGATCAACATTAACCAATCGCTGAGCTAGATTTGAGAAATAGTATTTTTCAGC
>Ga0207159_1006_pt1 | contig 65073 bp, 73 predicted proteins | sample Alteio_BWMinHeat_23_FD_153511 | JGI IMG/M metagenome (GOLD analysis project Ga0207159, IMG submission 153511) | Enriched cells from forest soil in Barre Woods Harvard Forest LTER site, Petersham, Massachusetts, United States -... | ecosystem: Environmental > Terrestrial > Soil > Temperate forest >... | reverse complement strand
CCGTACCGGAGGTAGTTTCGGCCCGTTTACCATTTACAGTAATACGCAAATGGATGGGCATTGGCCCATCTTCATAATTTTTTGGCCTTTTTAAATAAAAAAGCAAGCTGAAAGTAGTTTTCATACGTTTTTAAAGCGTTAAAAAAGTGAAACAAAAGTAAGGTTGCAATTAGCACTATGCAAGATGTTAAAGGATTGCCGCAGGTGATACGCGGCGATGGCCATTACAACATTATGCAGCGCTTTGGATTATACCGATGGCATATTACCGACCCAGTACGTTTTGAAAAGAGCCTGAAAGTTACTATTCAAGATATTGGCTGGCACCTGGACGGGCGCTATCTGCCCCGCACCGATGACATTGCCTCTGTATCCTACTGGTACCAAACGGAACCGCATACGCCTTTCCCAAAACTACCATCAAAGGACGACCTGGAAGTGCGATAGGGGTCAAGAGTTTAAGGGAAGGTAAAGAGATAAAGAGAGAGGCTAAGAGGATAAAAGAAAGAAAAGAGATAAAAGGGTTTACTTGTTACCCCTATTATCTTTCCCTCTTTTATCTCCTTCAATCTCTTAGCCATCAATAGTATCATACACCACCACCTTGCTCCATAAATGTGAACACTCCTTCACAAACTTAAGATGTATAGGGTCAACCTGGTAGCTGTCCTGGTCGGCTGCATTGTCAAAGATAATGAACCATGAAACAGAGTAGCCTGTTTCAATAACACTCCGGTTGGTTGAGGCAGGTACGCCAATATGAAATTGCTTTATAGTAGTAGCTGAAGAAAGTTTATGTAACCCTTCTATCAATTGATCACGGTGTTCGATGTTGCCCGTTTCTTTTAACCAGAAATAAACATGATGAATAAAAATGTTCTTTAACTGCATCTTACAAATGTTTGAATGTTTAAATGTTTAAGTCGTTTGAATGTTCTTCGTTTTGAATAACTTCTATAATTTTCTATATCCACTTATGGTTCCTATTTTTCTATGTGCTGCCTATGTTCCCTATGCGCCAATGTGTTTAGCTGTCATTTAGCGTTGGTTATAAAATCAACAATCCCGGCATAAACCTGTTTGGCCACAAGCGCGTGGAACTTAAGGCTCAATATCTTTTTTTCATCTTTTACATTGCTCAAAAAACCGATTTCAAGCAGTGTATTCGGGAAATCAGTTGGCTGGTTCAGCAAAAAATTAAAGTTACCCGTATTGCTGTACTCTGCCATGCCTATCGCCTCCATTTCTTTTAATATGGCAATACTCAGTGGCCTGAAACCAATGTGTTTGTAATATGTGCTGCTGCCCTGTGCGTCACTTCCGGCGGAGTTTAAATGAAGGCTTATCAGCAGGTCAGGCTGCTGTTGCTGAAGCCATAACACACGGTCTGTATTACCAAAAGTGGTGTCGTCCGTTCTTGTCATTATCACATCCTTCACCCCTTTGAGTTTTAAATATTTTTGTAATGCCTTTGCAAACAGCAAAGTGTACCCTTTTTCGCTTATATGGCTGGTAACACCTTCTGCACCAACATTTGTTCCACCATGGCCTGCATCAATGGCGATCCGTAACTTTTGAATATTCAGCGGGTCCGGCTGTCTTTTTACACGCACATACAAATAATTACCTTTGTAACCTATAGTATAGCCCCAGTGCTGTGCATGCTTCAGTTCAATAGTCACGCGCACCACGTCATCTTCAGGTTGGGTAAAATAAACATTCTTAATTTCTTTTACGGTGCTCAACTGGCTTATCCAATTAGTATTGCTTTCCACGCCGTATAGTTCTATCATTATCCTTGCGGGATCAATTTCCATCCAGCTTTTATAGGGCAGGCGGTCGTCCATGCTTATAAAAAGCGAGTCATCATTTATACCGGGTTTTTCATTCCATGTTTCAGTAAGGTAAAAAGGTTTAAGCTGTGTTACAGAATCAGGTACTACATCGCTTTTTGCAATATAAACAGTATGGTATTTACTCAGTTGAACATGGTATAATTTGCCGGTGGAGTCAATTACTTTAAGCAGAACATTGGTATCAATGTAACCTTCTTTGGCGCTGCCCAGCCTGTCCTCGCCAAGGCTGTTGGCTAATTGGGTAAGTTTCCCCTTGCTGCGTGCCAGCCAATAACCCTGTGCTGAAGGCAGGTTTTGGGAATGACAGGATATAAAGCACAACAGGATAACAGCCGGCAAAAAACATTTCATGCCATGAAGGTAAAAATAAATTGGAGTATTGCGGAAGTGTGGGGTAATGATAAGAAAATTATGAGTTGGTGATCATTGTTTTGTTATCAGTCCATTACTTTGGCCACCCCCCCCAGCCCCATTCTCATTTCTATCATATGTTGTATAAAGCCTGCCCTTTCATAGGCGCGGATTGCCGGAATATTGCCATGGTATACTTCCAGCCGCATCTCTGTTATATTTTGTGAGAGGGACCATTGCTTTAATGCATCTATAATTTTTTTATTTACTCCTTTTCCGCGGTGCTCAGGCAGTACATACATAAAGCCCAGGTAGGCGTGCTGCTGGTGCTTTAAATAGTGCTTCACGCTCTCAATACGCGCATAGCCGCAGCCGATTAGCTCATTTCCCGATTCGGCTACCACCAATTGAATATGTGCTGCCTGTATCATCTCTTCAATATCATAATAATTTATGTGGCCGCTCTTTAAAGTAGGGTCAAAAGGGCGCTCTGCCTGGATTACACCCTGTTCAAAAACAAGCAAGGTGGGCAGATCATTTAACGAAGCCTTTCTTACGGTTATTTGTTCCATTACTTTGATTACTAAAAATTAAAAATAAAGTCAGCAAATGTAGTATAGTAAAAGAAAACTTTTTGGTTTGCGGTTTGCCCGGCCCCGCGAACGTTACCTATATTTTTGTTTACTTTGCCTGTATGAGAACAATTGGCATGGTTGGCGGCCTTACGTGGCTATCTACTATAGATTATTACAGGCTGCTGAACAAAATGGTAAATGACAGGATGGGAGGAGTAACATCTGCAAAGATCATTCTATATTCTGTTGAATTTGAAGAGATCAAAACATTAACCCAGGCAGATGAATGGGATGCCATAGCAACGATTATATGCAATGCGGCCAAAAGTGTTGAGAAGGCGGGCGCAGACTGCCTGCTGATTGGTGCCAATACCATGCACAAATTGGCTGATACTGTTCAGCAGAGCGTAGATATCCCGCTTATACATATTGCAGAAGTAACAGCCGGTGCTATAGTGGCGAAGCAACTTAAAACAGTGGCACTGCTTGGCACCAAATATACCATGCAGCTTGACTTTTATAAAAACAAACTCGCGGATAAGAACATTGCTGTAATAATTCCCGGGCAGGATGATATCGATTTTATCAACGATTCTATCTACAACGAAATGGGTAAGGGCATTTTTTTACTTGAAACAAAAGCCAGGTATATAACCATCATCAACGGGCTTATAGAGCAGGGCGCCGAGGGTATTGTATTAGGATGCACTGAAATACCTATACTTATCAAACAGGAAGATTGTTCCGTTCCTGTTTTTGATACCACTGCTATTCATGTTAAGGCTGCGATAGACTTTGCGCTGGCATAAAGAAAAATTCTAAAGAGTTCCACGGGTGTTTTTGCAGGCAATTTGTATATTGTGTACTTAACAATTAAAACAGGCTGCTGTCATTCAAGCCACCCCCATTACTAATGCGTAAAAAACTTAAGATACTATTATGCGTTACCATGTTTATTGCGGCTGCAGCATGTTTTAATAACAGTCAAAAAAATGGCGCCATAAGCAGCGGTAGTGGCGGTATGACTGACTCGGCTGCCGCAGGCAAAAAACTCTTTGAAGCCACCTGTGTACGGTGCCATGGTATGGATGGTTCCGGGTTAACCGGGCCATCACTTAAAAGAGCAAGGCTTATACATGCGCCGGACGAAACCTCATTTATATCGGTGGTGGAAGGGGGGATTGCAGGCACCGGTATGCCATCAAACTGGGCGTTTACAGATGATGATTGCAAGCAGTTGTATGCTTATGTGAGCTATATAAAGAACCAGGGAAAGGAAACACCACCGGGCGATAGTACCGAAGGCAAACTGGTATATGTAAAATCCGGCTGCGCCAATTGCCACATGATGAACGGGGAGGGCAATAGTATTGGCCCTGACCTTTCAGAAATTGGTGCAAGCAGAAATCCTGCTTACCTGCGCCAGGCTTTGATTGACCCCGGCGCTGCATTGCCCGAAAGCACCGATCTGGATAACGGCTATGGCTTCTCACTTTACCTGCCGGTCAAAATCAGCACACTTGATGGCAGGGAAATATCAGGCCTTCGCATAAATGAGGATACTTACACCATACAGCTAAAAGATGCGGGCAACAATTATTACTCCTTCAATAAAGATCAGCTAAAAAGCATAGATAAGCTGTATGGACAGTCTTTAATGCCATCCTTCAAAACCACATTAACCGGTAAGGAAATAGAAGATCTTGTTGCATATCTCTATAAATCAGGTAACCCATGAAGCATTTTATACCTTTCATAATTTCAATATCCTGCTGCACGCAAATTTTTTCGCAGGTGACTTACCAGCGCATAGCCAATGCGGACAATGAGCCTGGCAACTGGCTTACTTATTCTGGCAACTATCATTCAACACGCTACTCTGCTTTGCAGCAGATCAATACAAACAATGTTCAAAAGCTCGCTCCTGTATGGATATACCAGTTAAAAAGCGGGAATGGCGGTTTTGAAACAACACCAATTGTGGCAGACAAGATCATGTATATTTCCGAACCGCCAAGCACCGTTACAGCGCTTGACGCAGCCACCGGCAGAAAAATATGGAGCTATGTGCCTGATATACCCAAGGACGTAAAATTTCTTGGCTTTGGGCCTGTTAACAGAGGCGTGGCCGTACTTGACAACAACGTTTATATCGGTACATTAAATGCACATTTGATTTGCCTTGATGCAAGATCAGGCGCCTTAAAATGGAATGTTATAGTTGCTGACAATAAATATGGCTATGCCATAACATCTGCCCCTGTTGCAATTGATGGTAAGATCATTATTGGTGTAAGTGGTGGCGAAGCAGGCATCCGGGGTTTTTTAGATGCCTATGATGCAAAGACGGGAGCGCGGGCATGGCGTTTGAATACTATACCCGGCAAGGGCGAGCCTGGCAATGATACATGGCAGGGTGATAGCTGGAAGACCGGCGGCGCACCCACTTGGGTACCCGGCAGTTATGATAAAGAACTTAATCTGCTCTATTGGGGCGTTGGCAACCCCGGCCCCGACTGGAATGGCGATGCGAGAAAAGGTGATAACCTTTACACCTGTTCCGTATTGGCAGTCAACCCCACGACAGGCAAAATGGCCTGGTATTTTCAGTTCACTCCGCACGATACACACGATTGGGATGCCAACCAAATCCCTGTATTGATAGATGCTAAAGTAAACGGGGTTATGCGCAAGGCATTGGCCACAGCCAACCGAAACGGTTTTTATTACCTGCTTGACCGCAAAACGGGTGAGTTTTTAGCTGGTAAGGCATATGCAAAGCAAACATGGGCAACAGGGCTTGATGAAAAAGGCAGGGCTATAAAAATACCCGGAAAAGAACCGACTGAAAAAGGCAATCTTGTTTACCCAAGCCTGCAGGGTGCAACCAATTGGTTTAGCCCGAGCTATAGTGCTGTTACGGGCATGTTCTATGTTTCAGTACGCGAAATGGGCTCACTTTATTTTAAAAAAGATATAGACTATAAACCCGGCCAATATTTTATGGGTGGCGGCGAACAATTGTTGCCCGGCGATAATGCATACGGCGCGGTAAAAGCGTTAGATGCTGTTACCGGGAATATTAAATGGGAATTCAGGCTGCAGTCACCGCCCTGGTCAGGAGTATTATCAACCGCAGGTGGCCTTGTTTTTGGCGGCAGCATAGAAGGCAATTTTTATGCGCTGGATGCCGAAACCGGCAAATCAAAATGGCAGTTTCAAACGGGTGGCCAGATATTTTCAAACCCAATGTCGTTTAGTGTTAATGGTGAGCAGCGTATAGCCATAGCTTCAGGTAATATGCTGGTAGTTTTCGGGTTAAAGGAATGAACGGCCTGAACCATTATTAAGGCCGGCTTAAGGTATTTTAAGCATTGTGTTGCTCCGGGCTGTAAGCTATGCCCCTTCAACGTGTTACAGGTTAAAAAAAATATTAATCAGGCCGCTATTTTATAATTTCCTTTTAATTGTTTAATTTTAAAATAGGATGCAACTTTGCGTTATAAAATCATAACCATGAATACCAACGGTTTCTCCATGTTTATTAAAGCAGCTCTGCTATCTGTATTGATATGGGCGTTGTTTACCCCGCCTATGGCTCATGCCGGCACTGATAATGGTGTTGGTAACGATGGGGAAAATAACGGGAGAGGTAACGGAGGAGGTTCCGGCACCGATAACGGCGTTGGTAATGGCGGAGAAGATAATGGCAGGGGTAATGGTGAAGGCGGTTCAGTGCCCATAAATGGTGGCATTGTCTTTTTGGCTGTTGCAGGTGTGGCGTATACTGCCAAGAAATTTTATGACCTGAAGAAGCAGCAGCTGGCAGTTGCATAACACTTACACGCTGCTTAATATTTATTAGATATGAAGAGCCTCCCGAGATTTTTGGGGCAACAGGAGAATCAATGGAAACAAGTTCCCCGGCCTTTACAGGTATTTCTTCTCAGGGGCATCTGCATACTTATTGTTTGGAAAATTCTTTATCTATTTTGGTTAAAGCCCCTGCATGAGCCCGATTCCCTGCTAACATTCAGCACTGCACAGGTAACCGCATGGTTGTTCCAATTATTTTCTCCCCAAATGCATCCAATGCTGATCCATCAAAGGGATATGCTTATCACGGCTGTGGTACACGGCAAACGTGTTAATACCATCAGTATTGCCGATGCTTGCAATGCTTTGGAACTAATGATATTGTATGTTGGCTTTATCGCATCGGTGCCTTTGCCGTTCCGTAAAAAATTGCCTTATATCTGGATGGGCCTTTTGTTAATAGCAGTTACTAATGTATTGCGTTGCCTCGCGCTCATTTATATTTATATTGCTTTTCCTCATTTCTTCCCTTTTGCCCATCATTACATTTTTACGCTGATCATTTATCTTATTATCTTTCTTATATGGAAACGGTTTATTCAAGACTGGATACGTTATGAAACGAGATAAATTGCTTCGGGCGGGGGCCATAACCGGCCTGTTAATTTGCGCAGCCCTTCCGCAACTGCTCATCTATTACCGGGGTTACTATTATGTTACAGATGCTTCCCCTGCGCTTAAATATCCCCTTAATGCAGGCTGTTTTCTTGGGGTTGCGTTATTAGGTTACTGGTATCTTAAACAGTACCCTTCTGCCTTTCTTCCCAGTTTATGGGCGTTGGCATATTTGCTCGGCGGCATATTTGTTGCATCGCAATATATTTATCATTTTATTTATCCTGGCTGGGCTGCACAAACATATCTTAATACCATGGGGTTATTTACAATACTGGTAAGCCCGTTGCCCTTAATAATTGCCTGGCTTTTGTTACGGATGATGCGCTCCTGGTCTAAACAGTGATTTTAAAGACCTTTTGTATGTGCGAAGTGTTATTGCGTTACTGCACACGGCCTGAAGCGCACAGCCCTTGTTTGAACTATGATTCAGCGGATTGTTAGAATTGAATAGCTTTAAACCTGGAGCTTTCTTACTCTTTTGCATATTTAATAACAAATGAGGTTACCTCAAAGCTGCTGCGTGCAGGCTTTTTATCGCCGGGCACTACCATCTTAAAAGGCCCGACACCTTGTGGCAGCGGTTTGCCATCAACCTCATCTGCGAGTATAACTACCCGGTCAGTAAAAGTTGAATCAAGCTCAGCCAATGAAAAAACTACCTGGTATCCATCCGCTGACGTAACCAACAGATATTTGGACAGGTTTTCACCACGAAGCTGCTTTCCCATAGTAACACCGGCAAGGCTTAAAATTTCTGTTACAGGTACACCCGTATACATACGGGTTACACCATCCCTTTCTTTAACGCTTGCGTTAACCCGTGGCATCTTTGCAATATCTGCCGGAGAAAGCTCCAGCGGTTTAATAACCTCACCCGTTACCTTTAGCGAGGGCTGCGGGGCTGCCGCCTGCGCTGCGGCTGTATAATAGGTAAAGCAGGTCATCCAAATAAAAAAAGCTGTGCCGGTAAATATTTTTCTTCTGCTCATGTCGTATAATTATTTTTTGTTCATGACTATGAAAGGATCAGAGAACGCCTTGTTGCTCACAAAAGTTGAATCAGTAAGCATATTTAGAAAAGCGATAATATCTTGTTTCTCAGAGGCAGTAAGCAACAGGCTTTTACCATGCAGTTGGTTGGAATTGTGAAGTATAAAAGGGCTAAGCGATGCACTGGGATGTATACCGCTGTTATAATGTTCCAATACTTCTTCCAGCTTATTAAACCTGCCGTCGTGCATATAGGGGGCTGTAATTGCTATATTGCGCAGCGTTACTACTCTAAACCTGCCGCGGTCATTTGGCATACCTGTTATACTTGCCCGGCCGGTGTCCGTCAATACACTGTCGAGGCCGTTATTTTCATATAGTTCATTAAATATTTTCGGGCCACCATGGCAGTGGCCGCAGCTGGCGCCCCTGTTGTTGTGCAGGGGATCGGGCTCATTAAAAAAAAGCGTCATCCCATTTAACTCAGATGCGGTTGGCTGATATCTTCCCTGCAAATATTTATCATATGCTGAGTTGGCGGAAATAAGCGTCCTTTCAAACTGTGCCAAAGCTTTTACAATACCATCCGGTGTAATAGAATCCAAGCCAAAAGCTTCCGAAAACAATGCAGGGTATATGTTTGTATGCTGTAACTTTTGGGCTGATTCTGTCAGTGATTGCCCCATTTCATGCGCATCGGTAAGCGGTGTAACGGCCTGGCTTTCTAAGCTGCCTGCCCGCCCATCCCAAAAAAAATTGCGTACCCAAAGCAGGTTTTGAAGCGACATGGCGTTGCGCCTGGTTGGTGTTCCGTCAAAGCCACGGCCAAATGCTACAGTATCTGCAAAAGCGAACTGCTGCTTATGGCAACTGGCGCAGCTAACGCTGTTATTTGATGAGAGCCTTTTTTCATAAAAAAGCATCCTGCCCAAATAAACGCCCTGCTTTGTTAAGGGGTTATCAACAGGCATGTTTAATCTATTTCCAAAATAAGCCGGGTATGAAAGATCGTAAGGTTCGGGCGCATGTACTTTAGTAATAAATGAAAACAAAATGCCTGTTGCTGTTATTGCCAGGAGCAGCAACAGTTTGCGGGAAACATATTTGGGTATTGTATTGCCTGTTCTCAATTAAATTTCCTCTGTTTCAAAATTAAGGCAGGTATGTATATAGGCATGTTATTAATTATTAAAGTTGCAATTATCTGATCTCACAGGCACAAAAGATGGATCGCTAAAAATGAGGACATGAGTATGATCAACTGTAACCTGATGACCGTATGATTTCCCTTACTTCGCACGCATTTTATTCCCCTTTGCCTCATGGGTAACTTCCGCAAGGCCCAGGGCTTCCATCAGCGGAGGAATATACATACCAAACCGCCCGCGCAATCCTTTTTTAAGGCCATACCAGCCGCCAACCGGGTTCTTTTCCGACCGGCCCCACGCCTCAACAGTACCTTCTTTCGCAGGCTTTTGTTCATCGGCGCTGCCAAGTTCCATCCAGTCACCATGTTTTTTAAGCATGGCATGCAGGTCGGCAAGGCAGCGGTAGTCATATAATAAAACGGTTTTACCAACCGTACAAACTAATACTTCGGTACCATCTTTCTCATCAGCATGCATAGTATATTCTGACGATAATGGCGGAGTTTTTAACATCATTGGTTTCTCTTTTGTCCCGATTTTGTTTTTCATTTTTTTTATTATTTTACAGGGTATATAAAATTAATTTCTCATAATAAAAAACGCTGTAATTCAAGCGCATGCCCGTATTCGGCTTACTTTAAGCTCGGTTTTAGATGTAATCAATAATGCCGGCCGCAATACGTTAAACGGCGTGGATTATGTTTGGGTTGAAACTGGCAGCCGGCAACTGCAAATTGTAAATCAATAGCTAAACCGGCGGCTATTTTAGTTCCTGCATATCCACAAGTTTTTTATACACTCCTCCCAGGGCTAAAAGTTCATCATGTGTGCCCCGTTCAGCTATCTCGCCTTTTTGCAGAACGATAATTTCATCAGCATGCCTTATGGTTGACAGGCGATGCGCAATCACAAGGCTGGTACGGTTTTGCATAAGCACTTCCAGCGCCCTTTGCACAAGTTTTTCTGATTCAGTGTCCAGCGCAGATGTTGCTTCATCCAAAACAAGGATGGGTGCATTTTTTAATACAGCGCGGGCAATAGTAAGCCGCTGGCGCTGGCCGCCGCTAAGCTTCATACCCCTGTCGCCTACTATAGTGTCAAAGCCATGTTCCATGTCCATGATAAACTCATAAGCACTTGCAATTCTTGCTGCCTCATAAACACTTTCCCGGCTGGCGTTCTCACTGCCAAAAGTTATATTGTTGTATACGGTATCATTGAAAAGGATCGCTTCCTGTGATACAAGGCCGATCTGGTTCCTCAGGTCTTTTAACTTGAATTGGCGTGTGTCCTTCCCATCAATATAAATACCCCCTTCGCTAACGTCATAAAACCGGGGCAGCAGGTCTGTAAGAGTTGACTTTCCGCCACCGCTGTTGCCAACCAATGCTATAAGTTTTCCTTTGGGTATGGTAAGGTTTATGTTGTTCAATACATTGTGTTGCTGGTAACGAAAGCAAACATTCTTAAATTCAATTCCTTTTTCAAAAGTGGTGAAGGGGATAGGGTCTGGCACTTCATTTATCGTTTGTTTGGTGTCCAGTATTCTTAACACCCTTTCGCCTGCTGCCAGGCCGCGTTGCAAAAAAGTTATAGCGCTTGCAATGTTTTTGGCAGGCGTGATCATTTGCGTATAAAGAATTATATAGGTAATAAAGGCAGCGGGGGACAGCTGGCTTTTACCGGTAAAGATCAAATACCCCCCATAAATAATTACCACAACAATTACCATTACACCCAAAAATTCCGAAAGCGGGGAGGCAAGTTCGCGCTGATTAAGAATAGCTTTGGTAATTCTGCTGAAACGTCCGTTCTCTTTATGAAACTTTTGCTGCACGAACTTTTCAGCGCTGAATGATTTTATCACTCTGATTCCTGAAACCGCTTCTTCTGAAAGATTAAGCAGTACGCCTACTAAATTTTGGCTTTCCTGCGACTTTTTTTTAAGCCTCCTGGAAATGATTGAGATAATAGCACCCGACAGCGGGAAAAAGACGAGGGTAAATAACGTAAGCTGCGTTGAATAATAGAATAACATCAGGAAAAAGGATATCATTAACAACGGCTCCCTGAAAATAGTTTGAATACTGCTAACCACGCTATTCTCAATCTCAACTACATCGCTGCTTATGGTGCTAAGCAGGTCGCCTTTTTTCTCATCGTGATAAAACTGAAGCGATTGGGTACTGTATTGATAAAACAGGTCTTCCCTTATTTTTCTTAACAGTGTTACCCTCATACGGGTCAGCACTTTTTGTGCTAAAAACCCAAACACGTTTTTAAGCAATACACAAATTAGTAATATCAGGCATACATAAGTTAACACTCCAAGTGGCCCATACACATCAACATAATGTTGTGCATAATAATAGAACAGGTTCTTAAAATAGTCGCCTGACAGGGCAAACTTTGGCATTACAAGTATTGGTGCACTTTTGTCTGTTTTAAACAACACCTGGAGCAGGGGTATCAGAAGTGTGAAATTGAGCACACTGAATATGATGAATAGCAGGATATATATTATATATTCAGGAACATAGTGATGGTAAGGTTTTGAAAACCGCAATAATCTTAAAAATGTTTTCATTATAAATGCTTCTCGTAATATAATTTTACCTTCGCAAGGTACAGCAATACAAAAATAAGGGATCAAAGTTTTTAGAAGCGGTAACTTGCAGTATGCCTATGGCAATGGATAAGATAAGTATTATTACCTCAGTACATAATGGTATAAGTTTTAACAGAATATTTTTAAATTATATAAAAAAATATACTGTAAATGAGTACGAAGTTATTATTGTGGATAATATTTCAACTGACGGCAGCAGGGAGTTTTTTAAACAAAACGGTGCAACAGTAATTGAGAATGATAAGAATTATTCTTACCCGTTCTGCCAAAACCAGGGTATTAAAGCAGCTACGGGTAACTACCTTTTCTTTCTGAATAACGATATAATAGTATCGCCTGGATGGGACAAAAGGCTGATTGAAACAGCGCAGAAAAACGGGGCTGATATTATAAGTGCAAAAGGGCTTGAGAATATGGGCGACAAGAAATTAACCCGCAGGTACGATCACCGGTGGAAGCGTATTAAAAACCCCCTTATGCTGTTGGGTTTTAGTTCATCAAACCTGCGCCTTATGCACAAGCTGATGTATGCCAACTGGGAAAAGTTTTCAGAGCGGCAATATAACTTGTATGGTAACAAAGTTACTGAAGGGATTTTGGGCAATAATGTAATGATGACGCGCAGGGCAATTGAAAAAGTGGGCTTGTGGGATGAAAAACTGCAGATAGCAGACTGGGACCTTTTTATACGCGCTAAAAAAAGAAGCGTTGAGCATAAGGATATAAAGCCCTGCCAGGTGGCGTTAGGCGTTTACATTCATCATTTTGTGCGCATGACCGCCAAGTATGCAGTAAAGCCAATACCGTTTGCCGACAAGGATAAATTAATTTCGTTAAATGATAAATGGAGTGACAGGGAACTTGAGTTGTATTCACTAAATAATATTAACAATTAAAAATAATAACCGTGGAAGAAGGAAAACGTCAGCGCCAGGTAGCAAGTGTTTTACAGGAGGAACTGAATGATATATTCAGAAGAATTGGATTGAATATGATATATGGCGGAATGGTATCTATTTCGTCGGTAAAAATTACACCAGATCTTTTGGAAGCAAGGATATACCTGAGTTTGTTTAAGATTGAAGATGAAAAAGCAGCCATGAAAAAAATTGAAGACAGGGCCTGGGAAATAAAAAGAGACCTTGCAGAAAGGGTGAAGCACCAGTTACGAAGAATACCTGTTTTGCAGTTCTTCTTAGATGACACGCTTGATCACGTTTTTAAAATGGAAGAGTTGCTTAAAACTTTAAAGCCGCCTGAAGGGGAATAGTTCCACCAGGAATGAATGCAAGGCACGACCAAGTAAGCAAAGATTAAATACAGGGGCAGCTGCCTTTTAAATATAATAATGAACAAAGCCAAAAGTAAACTTAGCCAGCTTGAAGTTCCCCCTTTAGGGGGCGGAGGGGGAGCATGAACTTCCTCTTTGCCTGGCGCTATTTCAGGTCAAAAAAATCTACCAATGCTATAAATATCATTGCCTGGATAAGTGTGCTTGCCATTACAGTAGCTACCGCGGCATTAATCATCATACTAAGTGTTTTTAACGGGTTTGAAGATCTTGTTAAGGGCCTTTACGGCGATTTTTTCAGCGATATAAAAATTGTACCTGCCCAGGGCAAGTTTGTACAAATAAATGCCGCCATCATCAATAAAATATCCTCTGTAAAAGGTGTTGGCAAACTAAGCTTTGTAGTGGAAGAAAGGGCGGTTCTTGTAAACGGGGAATATACCATCGGCGTTTACCTTAAAGGTGTTGATACAAATTATGCAGCCATTAACCGCCTGCCGCAGCATATAATGCGGGGTAAATATTATTTAGGTTCCGTAGATACGCCTGCTCTCGTCTCAGGAGTGGGTATTGAAAGCGCAGTTGGCGCAAACCCGGACAGTAAAATACCTGAAAACCTTGTTATTTACCTGCCTAACCGAAAGGCAACTAATTTCAGCAGCCTGGATGCTATGCATTCATTTAATATATCTGCAGCAGGCACGTATATGGTTCAGCAGGAATTTGATGATAAATATGCCTTTACCAACCTGCCGTTTATGCAGTATATGCTTGATCTTAAACCGGATGAATATACAGGTGTGGAGGTTGCATTGCAAAGCCAGGAAGAAAGTAAACTTGTTAAAGATCAATTGCAGCAAATACTCGGAAGCAGGTTTTTGGTGCAAACCCGGCTGGAGCAAAATCAAAGCCTTTTTACGGTTATGCAGGTAGAAAAATGGGTGATATATGGCATTCTCTCTCTTATACTTTTAGTAGCAGCTTTTAATATGATAGGCGCATTAACCATGCTTGTACTGGAAAAACAAAAGGATATTGCCGTTTTAAAAGCAATGGGCGCGAATGACAGCCGCATTTTAAATATCTTTTTGAGTGAGGGATTTTTACTGGCAGGTTTAGGCGGAGTAAGCGGTATGATCCTGGCCTTTTTAATTTGTATGGCGCAGATAAAATTTAAGCTGGTAAAGCTTGCAGGGGGTACGTTTATTATAGACGCCTATCCTGTGAAAATGTATATACAGGATTTTCTGCTGGTGGCATTAACGGTATCTCTCGTAGCCGTACTTGCCGCCTGGATCCCATCCCGCAAGGCAGCCACCCAGGTTTTTTCGTTAAAAAGTTAGAGATGTCAGTAAGTCCGAAACTTAGGTCATTGGTCAATAAGCTATTAGGAAAGCAAAGGGCACAAGACAAATGCTATCTAATGTATCTTTTTCACCTTTCACTTTTGACGTTTCACTTCAATAATCCCCCAGTGTTTCGGGCAGTTGGGCCAATGCTTTCGCCAATTGATCATCATTGGGAGCAGTACCATGCCATTCGTGGTGGCCTTCCATAAAATCGACGCCTTTACCCATAATGGTCTTCATTATAATACAAATAGGTTTACCCTGACCCGTTAATCCCTTTGCTTTATCCATTGAGGCAATTACGTCATCCATATCGTTACCGTCCATATCCAGAACCGTCCAGCCAAAAGCAGCAAATTTCTCATGCAGGTTACCGAGATCCATTATTTTTTTGGTAGGCCCGTCAATTTGCTGACCGTTCCAGTCAACAGTAGAAATAAGATTATCCACTTTAAAATGAGCCGCACTCATTATCGCCTCCCAGTTCTGCCCCTCATCCAGTTCCCCATCGCCATGCAATGAAAATACCAGGTGCTTATCATTGTTTAATTTTTTGCCCAGCGCGGCACCGATTGCAACGCTCATCCCCTGGCCGAGAGATCCACTGGCAACACGAATACCGGGCAGGTGCTCGTGGGTGGTTGGGTGGCCCTGCAATCTCGAATTTATTTTTCTAAAAGTAGCCAGTTCCTTCGTATCAAAGTACCCGGCACGCGCAAGGGTAGAATAAAACACCGGCGATATATGCCCATTGGATAAAAAGAAAATATCCTCATTTAATCCTTCCATTGTAAAATTGGGGTTGTGCTGCATTATATTAAAATACAAAGCAGTAAAAAAATCAGCACATCCCAATGAACCACCGGGGTGGCCGCTTTGCACAGCATGTACCATTCGTACAATATCCCGCCTTATTTGTACAGCTATCCGGCCAAGTTCTTTTGCTTGTTCCATTCCTTTGTTTTTACTTTGACAAAGCTAAGGGTTAAAACACTCGGTTTTTTAAAAGGCGTTCAAACAAATATTTTATTTTTTATAAAATAATTTTGTTAAGAAAACCGTTAATTAACAAATTAACGTACTTAAGTTGATGAAATTTTGGGACTGTAATATCCAAACCTATGAAATATAACTAAACAGCAGGTTAACCTAAACAAAACAGCATGGTACAAGTTGCGGCATCCATTTTAATTGCTTATCTCGTAACCTTTTTCCTGATGCCCTTTATTATAAAACTGGCTAAGCAAAGTAAGTTGTACGATGTACCGGATGAAAGAAAAACACATAATTACCTTATCTCTTCGTTAGGCGGTATAGGCATTTTTACCGGCCTGGCAATCAGCCTGTTATTAACATCGGACTTCAAGTTCAACAACTCGGAATTTCAATATCATCTCGCGGGTTTCTTTATCATTTTTACTATCGGCATTATTGATGATATTTTTGTTTTGCGCCCCTGGAAAAAGGTGTTGGGCCAGCTTATAACTGCCGCTATTATAAGCTTTAAGGCAAATTTATTAATAACCAATCTTGATGGCTTCCTGGGTATTTATCAATTAAGCGCTACGGCAAGCTATATTTTGTCTTTTTTCATCATAATGCTTATTATAAATGCATTTAATTTAATTGACGGGGTTGACGGGTTGGCAGCTTCCCTTGGACTGATCTCCTGTGTAATTTTCGCACTGTTCTTTCTTATAAATCATAACTTTCCTTATGCCATATTAGGTTTTGCCATGGCGGGCTCTCTCCTGTCATTCCTGGTGTTTAATTTCCACCCGGCAAAGATCTTTATGGGCGATTCAGGTTCCATGCTTATTGGCCTGGTAAACGCGGTTTTGCTGTTAAAATTTATCAACACAGGCAATACCGTTACCGATTACCCCGTTCCTTCGGCGCCCGCCCTTGGTTTTGGAATATTACTTATTCCTTTAATGGATGTTTTGCGTGTAATATGCGTAAGGATAGGCCGGGGCCGGTCTCCCTTTTCTGCCGACAGGAACCATGTGCACCACATGTTACTTAACAGGGGATTTTCGCATGCAAAGGTGACTACCCTGCTGATCTCTGCAAGCCTTGCGTTCTCCGTGGGTACCATATTTTTCCGTCATTTCAATATTAATATACTTTTCGCTTCCCAGGTATCTCTGTTTTTTATTGGCATAACTGCATTCTATTATGCTAAACCATCCAAGAATGCTCTCCGTATAGTATCACGGCAACCTGAACAGGCAAATAATGGTACCGTAAAGGTGTTTTCACTTTTTCGTCAAAAAGAAAAAGCTGTTGTTAAAGAAGAGTAGTTTTATAAAATACTTATAACTAAGGTTCTGGTAAATTTGGCGGATTCATTAGATTTGCGGCCACTAAAAAAAAGACTATGTCAGAAGATCTTGACCTGGTGATGGATTATACAGAATCTTCCATGGCCAAGGCGATCACTCATCTTGAAGCAGAATTAACAAAAATACGCGCTGGAAAGGCAAGCCCGGGTATGCTGGAAGGGCTGACTGTGGAGTACTACGGCTCACCAACCCCTATTAACCAGGTAGCAAACGTTACTGTTTTAGATGCAAGGACCATCAGTATCCAGCCCTGGGAAAAAAATATGCTGGCCGCCATTGAGCGTTCCATTATGGGCGCAAATATTGGCGTTACACCCCAAAATGACGGTAACCAAATAAGATTATTTCTGCCACCGTTGACTGAAGAAAGAAGAAGGGAACTTTTTAAAAGAGCGGGCGGAGAAGGAGAGCAGTCAAAGGTTGCTATACGGAGCATCAGGCGGGAAGCCATTGAAGAAATAAAAAAACTACAAAAAGACGGCTTAAGTGAAGATGAGGCAAAAGATGCCGAAAAAACCGTGCAGGACCTTACAGACCGTTTTATTTTGCTGGTGGATAAACACCTTGCTGCAAAAGAGAAGGATATGATGGCAGTTTAGGGCTGCTCAAAAGCGAAACAGGAAAGCCGGTCGTCGGAAAAAATAAGAGCTAATATTATGGTATAAAATCGGTTTTAAACCGGTTTTTTTTATGCCCAGACGGCAAAAATCCTTTTGCAGAAAACGCAAAGGCCCGGCAAAAACCACCCGAACCTTACCGCACCTTACAATTATAAGCGCAAATACGGCAACATTTTTGAGTTGAAAATATTTGCACCATTTTTTAAACTAAACTGTATTTATGAACCATATAAAGGAGTTTAAGACTTTTGCGTTAAAAGGTAACGTAATAGACCTTGCAGTGGGTGTTATTATAGGAGCCGCATTCGGAAAAATTGTTGATTCTATAGTAACAGACCTTATTATGCCCATCGCGGGCATATTTTTTAAAGCAGATTTTAGCAACCTGTACATCCCGCTATCTGAAAAGGTACAGCCCCATATTGCTTTGGCAGAAGCAAAGAAACAGGGACCCGTATTTGCCTGGGGAAATTTTGTTACAGTTGCTTTAAACTTTATTATTCTTGCCTTGATAATTTTTATAATGGTTAAGGCAATAAACAGCCTGGTACGCAAGCAGGAAGCTGAAGCACCCCCGCCTAAACCGGCAGAAATATCCTCAACGGATAAATTATTGATGGAAATACGCGATGAACTGAAAAATAGTTATCAAAAGTGAATAAGGTGTTGATTTAATCAGCCATGAGTTCGGCTACTAAGAATACATTTGCAAATACCAGTGGTTAAACACAGGTATTATTTTGGGCGAAATAAAATTTATCATTTTTGAACTCTACCGCTTACCAGATCAAATTACCGCAGTTTGAAGGGCCGTTCGACCTGCTGCTTTTTTTTATTGAAAGGGATGAACTGGATATCTACAACATTCCCATTACAAGAATTATAAATGATTTTCTTGTTTATGTGCACCAGCAGGAAAAACTGAACATTGAACTTGGCAGCGAGTTCATCCTGTTTGTATCCACCTTAATGCGTATAAAAGCCAAGATGCTGCTGCCCCGTAAGGAAATAGGCCCGGATGGTATTGAAATAGACCCGAGACAGGAATTGGTTGACAAAATACTGGAATATAAAAGGTTTAAAGAGGCATCATTAAAGATGGCCGAAATGGAAGCGCTGCGCATGCTGGTGATAAAGCGGGGCAACCTGCAAAAAGAGCTTTCACAATTAGGTGAAGAGGTTGCTGAAGGTACCGAAATACAGACAGTAACCATGTTTAAGCTGATGAAGGCTTTTGAAAGGGTTATGCAGCGCCTGCACGAAAGGAATAACAAACCTGTGCATACGGTGGTACAATATAACTATACGCAGGAAGGCAGCCGGGATTTTATGTTTAGCATGGTAAAAAAAGAACGTACCGTTTCGTTTGAAAAATTATTTGAAGTTTGTGAAAACCGGATACACGCTATATTCCTTTTCCTCTCCCTGCTTGAGCTGGCACAGCAACGTTACATGGCTATACTTTCCGGCGAAGGCATGAATAATTTTATTGTAGAATGGAATGAAAAGAGGGAGGAGGAAGTTTTGGAAGGGGAGAGCATATAGGAAGCGGGCAATTGTTTTATATATTTTTCGGTGAATTAAGTTGAATTTACATCATTTAAAAAGGCAACGGTCCTACTTTAATTTTAGAACGCTAAAGGCCACATTTATCCGTACTACGGCGCTGCCATCACCCGACAAACCATGAAACTGCTGTGATTTTTTTAAGAAGGCCAGTTCTGCTAACTTTTTCAAAGTAAGCAGCTTTACCTTACTGCTGTCAACAGTTGCCCGTCCCGGTATATTTTTATCATGCTTCGCAATTAACATATCTAATGAGTCTTTATTTTTTTTGGGCTGGCGATCTTTTTCGGGGTTATCAACCTCTGTCATTACAAGGGCTGACTCATTAATGAACTTTGTCAATTTGGTATTGATCGTAATATTTGCTAAAAGGGCTTTTGCGCAATTAAGATTTATGCCCCTGATATTGTCTGCATCAATCGAAAAAGTATAGCTGCCGTTTATCAGCCCAATATCTACAATTTTACCTGCGGAAAAAGTGGTGTGCACATCCCCGGAAATAGTATCGATCTTTATTGCACCAAAACCTTTTGCCGCAAGTTTACCGTTGTAAATATTCTTTATATACATACTGCCCAATTCCAGGTGCAGCGTATCAATAAATTTTAAACTGCCTGCCGTAACATCGCCAAATTTTTCATCAATCTCCAGGTGCCCCGCAAAGTCACCCATTTTAATATTACCGAACTGGTCCTTTATCTTTAGTGCTAGATCTGCAGGTAGATACACCATATATGTTACTGTACATTTTTCAAAGGCGCCGGTATCCTTAGATACCGTTGCTGTATCCGTGCCTTCAATATATGTTGCACAGGTTATCTCACCATTATCCCTCGTATCTTTTATCATCACACGCTCTGCCAGCTTTTTGGCGGCCATCTTTGTTTTTGCTTCAGCCACGATAGTGATGTTTATTTGCACCTGTTTCTTTTCCCAGGTTCTTATTTCAACATCTCCATATTCGTTCGTTATTGCCAGCTTCTCATTTTTTAGATTATTGTATGTTCTCAATATCTTATTCACTGCCTTGCCTGCAGCCGGTTGCGCCCTTGCAATAACAACAGTCATTATACACAAGGCGCCAATAAACAGCTTATATCCGGCCCTACATTTTTTCATCCCTTTCGTTGTTAGATGAAGATACTTTTTTAAGCAGCTGCAGTTGGTTATTCAAAATAATTTCCTGCATCTTCAGGTTCTCTATCATATCCTCCAAAACCTTTTGTTTGTAAATACTTCCCGGCAATGTATTTTTTAACTTCAGGTACATTTCATCCAGGTCCAGCATGATCTTCTTAAGATCTGTGTACAGGCTGGGGTCAGTTTTTTGCAACCGGTCAACCTGTTTTTGTTTCGATTCCACAAGGCTTGCATAATAAAACAATGACCGGTCATATTTCTCAATTAACGGAATATCCTCCAGGTTTTTTCTTGCAGCCTTAAAAGGGTCGTCTGCCAGTGATTTTTCCCGGGCTATTTTTTGAGCCAATATTTTCTGTGTATCAGGGTTTTCGCGGTTGCCTGTTTTATCACTGCTGTCTATCCTCAAAGGTTTTACTTTTGCAACCGTTGTTTCGCTACTATTATTCCTTTTGCCCGGCAGCAAAAACATCACCAGGCCTATACCTAATATAACCAGCACGCTTGCCGCTACGCTCCATTTAATTATTTTGATGTTTAATACACGCGCATTTCGCTTGTGGTATTGAATAAGCCCTGTTTCCAGTTTTTTCCATACTTCACCTGACGGAGCGCCTTTTTCAAACTGCTCACGGTTCTGTTCAATAAATTTCTCCAGGTCATTCTCCATGTTCTGCAATTTTGTTTATCATGGTTAATATTTTTTGCCTGCCACGCAGGTACTGGCTCCTTATAGTGGATGAAGGTTGCTCTGCCAATGCCGCTATCTCCTCAAAACTCATCTTCTCAAATAAATGCAGGTTAATAACTGTTCTGTATTTATCCGGCAACTGGTCAATTGCTTCTTTTATTGCATCTACCTGCAATTGAAATGCCTGTTCATCAATTATCGTTTCCTCAAAGTGCATGTTCGCATCGCCTTCCTCAAGTTCCAGCCATTTCTCCTTTGTGCGGCTAATGTAATTGATGGACCTGTTGATCACGATCCTTTTCAGCCATCCCGCAAAAGCATCTTTGTTTCTTAATTTGTCAAGGGTGGTAAACGCTTCTAAGAACGCTTCCTGCAAAATGTCCTCGGCATCGGTATTATTGTTTACTATACGCAGGCAGGTATGGTACATGGCATGGCTGTACCTGTTATACAACAATTCATAGCTTTTAATATCGCCTTTTTTACATCGCTCAATTAATATAGCCTCCCCTATGGTAAATGGTGCTGCCAGTTATATAGCTGTTTTTTAGTTTTTTTTATTTAAGTAACATAAATGCAACAAACGTTGCATAGAAAATTACGATTCTTTCTCAAAAAGAAGATCACAAATAAATGTTCCGGAAAAACGCAACGCGATCGCGGTTATGGGTACTTGAGTTATAAACTCTGCCACGCAAATGAAAAAGCATTTACTCATTATCCTGTTTATACCGGTGTTATTATTTCATTGTGCTGTTAACGCGCAAAGCAAGGGAACACACAACATATTCGGGATTGTGCTTGATTCAAATAAAACGGGTTTGCAGGGATGCTCCATTGTATTGGTAACTGTTAACGGGGATAGTGCCAGGACCGTGGCAGGTGCAGACGGCACATTTAGTTTTATTGCAATAAAAGGAAGTACAGTAACTATCAGTGCTTCATCTGTTGGCTTCAAAACATTTACAAGACATTATATACTGGATAATGGATCAGCCATAACAAAATTGGACCCCATTATATTATCAGCACAGGTAAATACCCTGAACCCGGTGGAAGTTGTTGCCGATAACCCGGTGACCATAAAAGAAGACACGGTAACATACAAAGCGAATGCTTACAAGGTAAGGGAGAACGCCCCCGTGGAAGACGTGATAAGAAAGCTGCCGGGTGTTGACGTAGATGCGAACGGCAATGTTACCGCACAGGGCAAGCGTGTTACCAAAGTACGCGTGAACGGAAAAGACTTTTTTAACGGGGATGTGCAAACAGCCACCAGGAACCTGCCTGCTGACGTGGTGGAGAATATACAAATGATAGATGACTATGGCGACCAGGCGAACCTGACCGGGGTTAAAACGGGTGAACCTGATAAGATAATGAACATTACCATAAGACCAGATAAAAATCATGGGTATACCGGGCAGATAACTGCAGGCGATGGCGAAGATGCACTGCCCAAACAGCCTGGTGTAAGCAACGATAACCGGTATATTGCACGGGCCAATGCATTCAGGTTTAATGGCAACCAGCAGGTATCTGTATTAGGCAACATCAATAACACCAACGTAAATACCTTCTCTTTTAACTCGCCCATTAATACTGGCGGAGGAGCCGATCTGCTGGACAGTAAAAAAATGGCTTTAGATGCGCTTATGAGCGGCAAACTTACCGGTGGTGGTAACTTTACCAACCAGGCCAGCCAGCAAACAGGTATTACCAATACACACTCTGCCGGTTTTAACTACCGGGATCAATGGGGCAAATACCTGTCGGTTTACGGCAGCTATAGTTTTGCTGACAATACGGTTGTTACCCAAAGTAATACGCTGCAGCAGAATACCTCTCCAATCAGCCCTGGTTCAACAGCGCAAAGCAACGATGAGACGGACAGAAATATCAATCATCGTATTAACTGGAATATGGAGTATAAGCCCGATACCGTTAACTATTTAAAGGTCACCCCTTCATTCTCTTATGCAAAAACTGCTACCAGTGCATTTGAGAATGTTACAGCAATGAGGAACGGCGCTGTTAACGCTGCTTATACTTCCAGCAATAACGGCAACTCTTCTTCCCCCAATTATAGTTTTACTGCCTTATATAACCACAGGTTTAACGGGCACGGCCGTAACCTGAGCCTCAACATAAATGTGAACACCACTACAAGCGATCAGAACCAAAACCTGGCACTTAATTATACCGCAGGTGTGCCGACCGCCCCGGACAACCAGCTGATAAACTCCAGCAGCCACAACCGTAGCTATGGAATATCGGCATCTTATCTTGAACCTTTGGGAAGAGACGATTATGTGGAGCTTAACTATGCATATAATTATTCTGCTACGGCCAGCAATAAGCAAACTACGGTGCCGGATACAGTAACACACCTGTTCGTAAGGGACAGTGCATTAAGCAACCAGTATAACTATACTTTTATAACAAACCGCTTTGGATTAAATTACCGTTATGTAAAAAAGAAGTACAACTATACAATTGGTTTAGGCGTAGAGCCGTCTACCTTAAGTGGCAACTCAGTGTTAAAAGATCTGCAAACGCATGCCAATACTTTTAACCTGGTGCCTATTGCCCGCTTTGTTTATAATTTTAACAGGAACCAGTTGTTTAGCTTAAATTATAATGGTTACAACAGCCAGCCCTCTTTTGCGCAACTGCAGCCGGTTACGGATTTTTCAAACGCGCTGTACCCCCAACAGGGCAACCCCAATTTAAAGCCATCATTCACCAATAATTTTTCTGCGCGCTATAACCGGTTTGATTTCAACAGCGGCAACAGCCTCTTTACCAATATATCTTTCTCGCAAACACAAGACCAGGTTGTTACCAACACGATCACCTATCCCCGCAAATACGCCCCCAACCCCGAATTGCAAAATACCTACTTAACGCAGTATGTAAATGCGAACGGATATTATACCGCCTCAACCTATATAAGCTATGCCAAACCATGGCACAAGCGCAGGTACACCCTGATGTTTAACGGTACAGTTGCTTATACCAATAATATTGGCTATTTAACCAGTATAGATTCAATTACCTATGCACAGACCACACAAAAAAATACAGCAAGGAATATTGCGTTCACGCCGGGTGTACGTTTCAGGGTTGATATCCCGGATATAATTGATGCACAGCTGTTAACCAATTATGCCATCAGCAAGACTGACAATTCAGTAAAGAACAGCTTTACAGACGCATCCTCCAATATAAGGACCCTGACGATTGGCCTGAGCGGTAAAGAATATATTAAAAAAGACTGGACCATTAGTTATGAATATTCCCATATAATAAATTATGGGTACACATTTGCCGTTACAAACCCCAACATATTAAACGCTTATATTGAGTACCAGTTCCTTAAAAATAAAAAGGCAACCATCCGCCTTGCAGCGTTTGACCTGTTCAACCAAAATACCGGCTATTCAACCACGGTTACTGCAAACGCCATTACCCAAACAAATACAAACAGGCTTGGGCGTTATTACCTGGCAACATTTACGTTAAGGCTGCAGAAATTTGCGGGCACTAAGTTATAATATACATACTTGTAGCTGCTTAGTTGCTGGTAAAGCATACCCGCGTTATTTGGCTTCGGGCTACTGCTCAGTTTGAAATTATTTTTTTTAATTCTGAGTCTTCATCATCTATCATACTGTAAATTGTTTTACCATTGCCGTTAGGAATGTTTTTATCTGCGCCGGCCTCAACTAAAAGTTTAATACATGCAAGTTGATTATGATTGTCATTTTCTTCTTTATATGACAATACAGCCCAAAACAGGGGCGTTGCCTGGAAGTCAATACATCTTTTATTAATGTCTGCCCCTTCTGCAATAAGCCTCTTTACCACAATGTCTCTGCCGCACCATGCGGCCCAGTGTAATGCCGTGCCGCCATGCGCACCCTGGTGATAGATATTTGCACCATGTTCAATGTATAAAATGGCGACTTTATCTGCATGTAAACTTGAGGCGGCTAACAGCGGAGTATCTTGCTTTATGGCCATTTCATAACCGTTGACGTCAGCGCCGGACCCTAAAAATATTTCAGCAATTTCAACAGCTTCCTCATCTGTTAAGTGTCCTGAAAAAACCAGGTCACAAATACGATGTAGTGGATGAGCCAGCATAGTGTTCTTGTCATCAAATGCCCATCCTTCATTAGCCAGCTTGGGATTTTCTGCAAGCGCCTTTCTTATGCCCGCATAATCTTTACCCAGGAGTAATTTTTTCATCAAAAAGTTTTTTGGGTTAACCTGGCGGTATCTTCCATGCTCAAAGCCTTTTAGTCAAATCTGCTTCAATACCCGGAAGGGGGCTAAGAGCTTTTATAAATCTTTACGAAGTTATAGTAAACAAAGTGCAAGGCCATACATGTCATATGCTTACTCGGTTAAATATTTGGTTCATCGTAAAAATGCGTACCTAATTAATACGCCGGGTTGTAAAAACAGTAACGGGCCAAATGGCATCAGAAAAAATGCCCGCCCGGATGACCGGTCGGACGGGCGTTAAGAAATTTGTTTGTTTGGCGTTAAGAAATGAAACACCAATGGCTAATGTCATTTAGTTAAGGGTCTTCTTCTTTCAATCCTGCAGGGATTGAATTTGAATAGCCTCCCGTGAAAACCGGAGGAAAGCACGCAAATATTACCAGAACCCTGAAGGGGGTTCAACGTGTAATAGATATTTGTTCAACACCTTTTAGGGGTTGCAGAACCCAATTTTATGTCTTGTCATCCCGCGTTTCACGCGGAGCCTGCCCCGCCAAATGCGGGGGCTATTCAAATTCAACCCTTTCAGTTAACTAAATGACATTGCACCGGAGGTTAAGGGTTATGGCTGTTATTTCTATTACTATAAGGAGTTAGAAGATCATTATTGTAAAAATACAGAAGACCCTGATTATTTAAAGTATTGTACCCTAAGGGCAATTGAAAAAAATTTAGGCGCACTTTTATATTTGCAGGCTTTTATTAAACTTTATAAAACTCAATTGCCCCACCACTTTCCAATAGCAGAACGCACCAATAAGCGACACAGCTATCGAGATGAAAAAAGGGATCAAAAAAGAATTCGTTCTGCCATAGATATACCCCGTTACAATGGGGGCAACAATACCGGCGATATTGGAAAAGGTGTTCTGTATGCTGCCTATTATAGCAACCTCATTTTTAGATGCCGCAAGTTCCTGCGGAATGCTCCAGATACTTACCGATGCGGATACCAGGAAGATATAGGAAACAGTAAGCAATGTAATGATGGCCACAATATTCGTGGTAAATAAACTGAATATGATAATGGTCGAAAGTATCATGCCCAAACACACCGGTAGTTTTTTAACGTAGTTGGGCGAATATCCTTTTGAGATCAGCTTGTCTATCATATAGGCGGTAAAAATTTCACCCGCTACCGCAAATACAATGGGTATGCTGCCCACAAACCCAAACGAAAGCAGTTTGATGCCTTTGGTCTCAATCATATACGTAGGCAACCACGTGAGATAAAAACTTTTTAAATAATTGAAACAAAAGAAACCGATACTTATGCCGATAACTTTCCTGTTGGCCAGGTATGTAAGCCAGCGCACTTTTTGCGTCTTTTCCACCGCGGAGTTGTTGTTGATCACCGCAAGTTCCGCCTTTGAGACCTTTGGGTGTGTAGCAGGGTCATCCCTGAAATAGAAGAACCAAACCAGGCCCCATAAGAAAGTTACCACTCCCGAAACAATAAAGCTGATGCGCCAGTTAAAATTTGTTAGTAAAAAAGCGATGGCTAATGTGCCAACGGCTATACCCGCATAAGACCCAATGTCAAAAAAACCTATGGCTTTTACCCTTTCATTTTTAGGGAACCACATACCGGATATGGATGCAAACGCTGGATAAACAGGCGCCTCAAAAATACCCACCAGGAACCTGAATAACAGCAAACTAAAAAAGCCGGCGGTAAGCCCGCAGCATATAGTTGACACCGCCAATAATAATGCCGATACTGTTAATACAGCCCTTGCGCCAAGTTTAAAAACAATATACCCGCCTGCCATCATCATGGCTACATACCCTATTCCAAAAGCTGACAGCACCCAGCCTTTTTGCAGGCTGGAAAGGCGAAAGCTTTTTGTAACAGCAATGATGGCCTGCGAAATATTTACCCTGTCCAGGTAATTGATAAGGATACCCAGGAACATTAACAGGCCTATTCTCCAGCGGATGGTTTTGATCATTGACAGTAGCAGATGAATTAGAGATGTTAAAGTAGGGAAAAAGGAGGCTGATTGTATGCAAGTCTCGTATTTAATCGCAAAAAATATAAAGAATCCCTTTAGTCAAAAAGAACTATTCTTGATGATCATAATACTCCTATATGATATTATTGTCCGAGCCTGTAGTGATTTTGTTATTATCACCAGCATTAATTATTGTTTGATGAATGATCCGTTGAATTTTGCGTTTATCTTCTTTTTTGACTTCTATTTTTTTTCGCATCGCTTCGTCTAAATGAGGTAGGGCTGCTTCAACTTCGAGCATAAAGTCAAGAAGTTTTGAACGGATAACTGATAAAACTTGTGTAATTTCTGAAATATGGATTTTCTCTGATAGATATTCAATTTTAATATTTGCGCCAGGATTAAGGAGTCGGTTCAATATGCCTAACATATCAAGACCGTATTCTTTACCCAAATAATCTCCAGTTCTCCCTGATGCTTTTTCTTCCAATGTTTGAATACCATCTTCAAGTACATGTTGTAAAAGTTTATTTCTAAATTCTTCCTGTAATGCCAATAGTGGTAATGGCTGATTGAACATAGTGTTGAAGCCTTGACTGATATTACATGTAAATTGAGGCTTACAATGCCTGTATTTTGGTATGTCTATTTTTTCATCTTCCTGCCTGTAACCCGTTAGTTCCCTATCAGCCCATTTAAAAAGCTCAGAATTGCCAATTCTTTTGGCAAGTACTTTTGTCTTTAACAATGGACCAGCGAGGGATTTGCTTATGTCCTGAAGTTCTTCAATAATTGATTCAATCGAATTCATAAAATACTATTTGATACCGAAGTAGGCTTTTAATAATTCAGTAAGAAATCCTCCTGCAGTTGCAATTCCTATCTCCCACCCCCCATCAATAGATTTATTTAACATTTTTGAAAGCCAACCTTTTGTTTTGCTTCCAAATCTACCTTTTATGTCAGGTTTTTCTGTTTGAACAATTTCCGATATCTCTAATATATCGGCTTCTTCAATGCTGTGCTTAGCCAATTCTTTTTGAAATGTCGCCAGATCTCCTTTGTTCAAGGTGATAGACGTGGAAATGTAGTTATTATTACCAGTTGTTATTGTATTTCCATCGCCAGCATGGATAGTTATTTTTTGACCCATTTGTTTATCTTTTTCCATTTCTTGAAAATTTTCATTTATCATTTTTAATGTAAGTCTCAAAGGGTTTGCAGGGAAAATATTTATTAATTGGTACAAAGTTCTTTTATCAAAAGTGAAATAAACTTTTTCTCCTTTCTTGTAAGCTAAAAAGTAGCTGTATACAGTATTGATTTGATTAAAAAATGGCTCTTGACAATATGTGTTTCCAAGTTGGCCCTCAATGCAATCTATACTTATCCTGTTAGTTAGAAGAAAATAGGTGTCTGTTGGCCAATGATCTTGGAAAACTCTATTAGATTTAAAAAATGTATGGCCTTGTTCCTCATTTACATGGTGACATTCAAAAGCATTTAACGGAATTTCCCTATATAAAATCATAAAAACAGTGTCAGATATTTTTATTTTTTTGACGAAGCATTAGCAAAAATGTTTTAAACAGCTCTTTCGACTGATTACTGAATGTATGAAATTTTTACGATAACTCAAAACATTCTATTTTTTGAATGTTGCACCAATTTTGGAGACTCGAACCAAAACAAAAAAGCAGTTTTGAAATTAACTCATAAACGCTTTTTCTGGCAGTGTAGGCTTTCGTTGAACAAGCGGCACAAGGTTTTTTCATTTCCCTATTCTCTTCTATGCGAGGTAAGTTTAATCTTTTTCCTTCCCCACCAAAGTTTTTAGTAAAGGTTTATCTGCCATAGCTAATTAAACCCGCAGCAGGTAAGGTGCCCTCAAATATATTCACACCTTCGCGTATGTAAAATAGTCTTTCCCTGCATCTTTACAAGATGATAAATAACATAAAAACTGTTTTAATCCTCGTAGCCTCCCTTTGGTCTCCAATAATTTTTGGGCAACTGAAATTAGGAACATACAAGATAATCTCTGATACGCCGAACAGCTTTGAAGGACGTTTATTTTCAGAACTTGTAATTAATAGCGACAGGACGTTTACGTATAGATACCGTACTTCGGTAAGCTGCTTTTTATGGTATGACTCTGATGGAAAATGGGAGATCAGTAAAGACACTCTAATTCTTACCGACACAATGATAAGCTTTCATCCGGTCGTTAATTTCACCCGGCATAAGGAAACAAATGACAGCAGGATAGCCATATTAGTAAAAACAAAGCAAAATGCACCAATTGAAGGCATTAGGATCTTAACCATTTTCAAAAATTCCAGGGATACGTTGGCGGGTTATACAAATGCAGACGGGAAGGTTATAATCAGCACAAAGGGCAGGACTGCTAACAAAAAGGATGGTAAGCTCTTAAGCATCGACGATGTGGAGATTTTCGTATGCCATTTCTCCAAAGATCAGGACCAAAGCACAAATAATTTCAGCGGACTGTCCTCTGAAATGGAGTGTGTGATCGATGATGATGCGAAAGATGAAGCTGTGATAAGAATAACAACCTATAAAATTGACGGCCCGAATTTGTTCTATTTGAACCAATGGTATAATAAAGAAAATGTCAGGCCGGGGCGTTATCTATCAGGCAGCTTCAAATTTGACCGAGAATAATTATCTTTTCTTTTTTTCACCGAAGTGCGAGGGCAGGTCTTTTTTGTTCTACATCTTCCTGGCAAATCATCGGGTCGGCAGGTTTTCGCCTGCCAATAAACTGGTATAACATAACGCACAATACATATAAACCGGGTCTTTTTATACTCCTTGCGTTATAAATTGTTTTAATGCAACAGCCTGGTTGTATTGTTCGTTTTTTGCAGCATATATTAATGTTATAGCCTTGTGTTCTTTTATTAGAGGGATCAATTCCTCCAAAGCGGCAGACCCTTTCAATTCAGTTCGGTATTTCGTAATGAATTGCTGCCATTTTTCAGGTTCATGGTTAAACCATTTTCTTAAAGCGGTTGAAGGTGCAACTTCTTTCATCCATTTATCTATATGGGCATTTTCTTTTTTTATTCCGCGTGGCCACAGGCGGTCAACTAATATACGGTATCCGTCGGATTTTGTAAATGGCTCATAGGCCCTTTTTATTTTTACCGTCATAGATATTCAATTTAGTATCGATAATAAAGTTACTGTCAGGTTGCGGAAGCAAGTATAATTATTTCCTTACTGCGATGAATATAATTGGCCCACCGGCACAAATCGTTTTTGGTGGATAGAAAACCGGAAAAATAGATTTGACAACTTTTAAAAAGTTGTCAAATCTTCCTGCAAAAAAACTTTCATTTTCCCCTGCGAATTGTGTCCCACTTTTCACTTTTTCTCAAAAAAATTCGGTAAATTGTCTAATAAAGTTTTTATGTGTTTAGTATGCTGTATTGCCTGGCAATACAGTAAAAAGTTCTTTGAAATACTTATATAGGATCCCGGTCTGGCTTGTTATCAGGTGGAAGGAAGGTGCCGGAGGAAAGGATTCGATGTTGGTGAAAGTACACAACAACGGCAGCGGTTTTAATTCGTGTAATTCGTGCCATTCGTCATAATTAGTGGCTAAGAATTCATAAAAAATAAAATACCCCTGAGCGTGTACGGTTTTGTACGGATCGCCCTCTGAAACCCAATGTGGGCAAGGCTTCTGGAAGGGGATGTTTTTGTACCCGCCTTTTACCCGTGTTTTACCCTCATTTCACCCGCCTGGTACCCTGTGTTTGGCCTATGGTTACCCTGTGTTTGGCCTGCATAAGGCTTAATAATCCGCCCGGATGATGGATAGACGGGGATTGTTGTGCACTTTTATTTTATTGCACCTGTAACTTTCTTTCTCCCTGTGCGTATCATGCATAAAACCAGCCAAGCTATGACTCCATTAACTAAGTTTTTATTAACAGCAGCCATTTCGGCCATTAACGTATCGGCTTTTGCGCAGCCTCAACAGGCAATAAGCGATACCACTTATACCATCACCGACCGGCAGTTATCCGGCTTTAGCAGTCTTAGGATACAGGGCCCTTTTGATATATATGTCACACAGGGCACTACAGAATCGGTCAGGATGGATGCTCCCGTATATATCCTCCCCCGTATGGTTACTGAAGTAAACGGCACTGTACTGGACATACATAACAGGCATGATAACTGGTCGCAGGGGCCTAAAAGCTGGTATAGCGACAAAAGCTGGTGGCATACTCATAAAAGAATTATCATTTACGTAACTGCAAAATCCCTTAACGGTATCAGCATCTCTGGCAGCGGCCATATCTTTTTTAGCGGGGGCATTGCTGCAAACAATTTTAAGGTAAGAGTACGCGGCTCGGGGCAAATGCAGGGTATAATAGACGTAAAAACATTAAGAGGCAAGATATCCGGCAGCAGCAATATAAAACTGTCCGGCAAAGCAGAAAATTCAACGGTTAAAATATCAGGTTCGGGTCATTTTTCTGCCGGTGATCTTGTTACACTAAATTCTGCTGTACGTGTATCAGGTTCCGGCCATGCCGACATCAATGCAAACGAAAAAGTAGAGGCTGTTGTACACGGCTCGGCTTATGTAGGTTATACCGGTACTGCAAAATTGATCAGCGCTTCCAGGAGCGGCAGCGGAACAATAAGCAAGCTTTAAGCGTTTATACCAAAGGTTCCACGGGGTAAGTATATCACTTCCCCGGCCTTGTTATCTTTAAGAAAAAAGACCCGCATTATGGCGGGTCTTTTTGTGCGGGCTTGCAGTGAACCGCCGGTATAAGAATATACAGCCCTTCCCGTCTAACTCTGCTACCGTACCGGTTGTAGCTAAAATGCGAATCTCTTTAACCCCTTGGTTTAATTGCATTTAAGCATCTTTCTTGGCCAGTAATTTTTTTTTTAACCGTGTTGGCTTATATTGCAGCCATTAATCAGATGAAAGTCACCGATCACATAAAGCAGGCAGATAAAACACTTATTTCCTTTGAGATACTTCCGCCCTTAAAAGGCAAGGACATTAGTTCAATTTACAATCACCTGAACCCTTTGATGGAATTTAAGCCACCATGGGTAAATGTAACCTACCACAGGAGTGAAACTGCTTTCAAGAAAAAAAAAGATGGCAGTTTTGAAAAGGTAGAAGTACGCAAACGCCCCGGCACTGTTGGTATTTGTGCTGCCATAATGAACCATTATAAGGTGGACGCAGTACCGCATATAATTTGCGGCGGCTTTACTGTGCGCGAAACAGAAGATGCGTTAATAGACCTGAATTTTTTGGGTATTGACAATGTATTGGTATTACGCGGTGATGCAGGCAAAAATGAAGCTTCCTTTGAACCGGAACCGGCTGGCCACCAATATGCCATTGACCTTTTGCGACAGGTATCACAGCTTAATAATGGCATTTATATAGATGAAGATATTCGTGACGGTGGCAAAACAAAATTCTGTATTGGGATAGCCGGTTACCCCGAAAAGCATTTTGAATCGCCCAACCTGGAAATTGACCTGCAAAGGCTGAAGGAGAAAGTTGATGCAGGGGCGGAATATATAATGACCCAAATGTTCTTTGATAATAAAAAGTTTTTCAGCTACGTAGAAATGTGCCGGAGAAAAGGTATCAATGTGCCCATTATTCCCGGCCTTAAGCCAATAACGAGTAAAAAACAACTGTCCGTTTTGCCCAGGATTTTTAATGTGGATATACCTACTGATCTGTCCAACGAAATAATGAAATGCAAAACAGATGAAGAATGCGAGAAGGTTGGCACTGAATGGCTGATACAGCAATCAAAGGAATTAAAACAATTTGGCGTACCCGTACTGCATTATTACACATTGGGCAAACCCAAGGTAATATGGAATGCAGTGAAAGAAATTATGTAGCAATTATTTATGAACGTACATATAATTGCATATACAAATTTGAAACTTTTGCCCCCTGTATGTTTTAGTGTTTGAGTATTTTAATTGTGGCTTTTATTATTGAACATTATTTTTAGACCGAAACATAAAATAAAAACAATTATGCCTTATTTATTTACATCAGAAAGTGTATCCGAAGGCCATCCGGACAAAGTAGCCGACCAGATATCCGATGCATTGATAGACAATTTTCTTGCATTTGACCCCGAAAGCAAGGTGGCCTGTGAAACACTGGTAACCACAGGGCAGGTGGTGCTGGCAGGCGAAGTAAAATCAACTGCTTATCTGGATGTGCAGGAAATTGCCCGTGGAGTTATACGCCGCATAGGTTATACCAAGAGTGAGTATATGTTTGAAGCCAACAGCTGCGGTATTTTATCGGCTATCCATGAACAGTCTGCTGATATTAACCAGGGTGTTGACAAAAAGAAAAAAGAAGAACAGGGAGCAGGCGACCAGGGGATGATGTTTGGATATGCCACCAATGAAACAGAGGACTATATGCCGCTGGCATTGGACCTTGCCCATAAGATACTGATTGAGCTGGCTGCTTTGCGCCGGGAGAACAAACAGATAAAATATTTACGCCCTGATGCCAAAAGCCAGGTTACCCTTGAATATGATGATAATAACCAGCCGGTAAGGATAGATGCTATAGTGGTATCCACCCAGCATGATGATTTTGATACAGAAACCAAAATGCTGAAAAAAATAAAGGATGATATAGTTAATATACTGATACCAAGGGTAAAAAGCAAGTATAAAAAATACGCAAAGCTTTTTAATGACAACATCAGTTACCATATTAACCCTACAGGAAAGTTTGTGATAGGCGGCCCGCATGGGGACACCGGTTTAACAGGCCGTAAAATAATTGTGGATACCTATGGCGGCAAGGGAGCCCATGGCGGCGGCGCATTCAGCGGCAAGGATCCTTCAAAGGTTGACCGTTCAGCAGCATATGCAACCCGTCATATTGCCAAGAACCTGGTGGCAGCAGGTGTTTGCAGCGAGGTATTGGTACAGGTGAGTTATGCCATTGGGGTAGCCAAGCCAATGGGTATATATGTAAATACCTATAGTACAGGCAAAGTAAAATTAACGGACGGAGAGATATCAAAGAAAGTAGAAAGCATTTTTGATATGCGCCCCTATTTTATTGAACAGCGGTTAAAGCTTCGTAACCCTATTTACAGCGAAACAGCAGCGTATGGCCACATGGGCAGGAAGAACGAAGAGGTTACCAAGGAATTTATGGCCCCCGGAGGTAAAATATTAAAGAAGACCGTGGAGCTGTTTACCTGGGAGAAATTAGATTATGTAGATAAGGTGAAGAAAGCCTTTTTTATTTAGGCCAACGATCCGAGCTATAGAGTACTAAAAATGAATTAACAAGACCAAGTATAATATTCCGGGATAAAAACATCCAAATTTTATTGAATAAAAAGGTGTAAGAATATTGAGTTTAGTTAGAACAGGAATGGCGAAAAAATGAACCCAAAAAACTTTACGGTTCACATTTTGAAAACTACGGCAATTCGGACAGAAATAATCGCGGCATTATATTAAACTATATTGACTTATAAAATTATTTCATAAAAAGGCTCCCGTTTTTCGGCAAAAGTTTTATTTAATTCTTAATATTTATTTTATATTTATCACCATTAAAACACAAAGATGGCATTAATAAATCTGATGAAATTTATTTGGAATCATCCCTTCAATAAAAATAACAAAGTTGCCGCCATTTCAAGATTTGTTAAATGGCAGATAAATGGCTTAATTAATCCGTACCCGGTCATTTATCAGTTGACAGAAAATAGCAAAATGGTTGCAAAAAAGGGTATGACTGGGGTTACAGGTAATATATATAGCGGGCTGCTTGAATTTGCGGATATGTTGTTTTTACTGCATTTATTAAGGCCCGAGGACACGTTTTATGATATTGGTGCAAACGTAGGTGTTTATACGATACTGGCATCCGGTGAGATTGGGGCAAATACAGTTTCTGTAGAACCAATCCCCGGCACCTTTACAACTTTGCAGCTAAATATTGCTATAAATCAAATAAATGATAAAGTTAAGGCACTGAATATGGCGGTCGGTGACAAAGAAGGAACAATTGGTTTTACAACAGAATTGGATACTGTTAATCATGTTGCAACCAACTTGGAAATAAGTTCCGGAACAGTTATAAATGTAAATATTTACAAACTTGATGATCTTATTAAAGGCCCAGTACCATTACTTTTGAAAATTGATGTTGAAGGCTATGAAACCAGTGTAATTAACGGCGCTGAAAAGCTGCTTAAAAACCCTGAGCTTAAAGCAATTATAATAGAATTAAACGGGTCTGGCGAGAGGTATGGGTATAATGATGAATATATTCATAATAAGCTTTTCGAATATGGATTTTCCACAAACACCTATGACCCGCATAAAAAAGAATTAATTGCATTAAAAAGTTTTGGGATCCATAACACTTTATACTTAAGAGACCTGGATTTTATTAAAAGCCGTATTTCAAGTTCTAGAAAAATAAAAATACAGGATCAGCAATTTTAATACTTATTTTTTCTATGACAACAAGTTCCAGTACCTGACGAAATATTAATAAGCTATGGCATGTTACCTTGCAACATTTACACCAAAAGGTGCAAAAAAATTGAAAGAAAATGAAAGCAAATGTTGTTCCCAATAAAAGTTCTAAAGAAAAAACGGGGCTGTTTCAAAAGCAATTTTGAGGCAGCTTTTTTAATTTTCAAAAAAAGAGGGCAGATATTCACAATAGAGGTGCACAAGTAAAGGCGTTGACAGATACAACGCAGGCGAAGGTTGTGTTGTCTTAAGGATATGGGCAAGCCATCAGTAACATTCAAAGAATATAACCAAGATCAGATAGTAGTGCTGCCGCCATCACTGTGAGAACTGATTAGGGCAGAACATCCTGTACGTGTTGTTAATGAAGTAATAGACAGTATCAATCTTCAACCCCTCCTTGACCAGTATAGAGGCGGGGGTACGTCCAGCTATCATCCCAAAATGCTGCTCAAGATATTGGTCTATGGTTATGTAAGCAATAATTATTCAAGCCGCAAATTAGAGGCTGCGGTTAAAGAGAATATTAATTTTATGTGGCTGGCAGCTGGCAACAGCTCCGACCATCACACCATTAACCGCTGCAGGGGTAAAAGGTTGCGGGAATCACTGCGCAAAATATTTATACAGGTGGTAGAACTGATGGCGGCAGAAGGGTTATTGAGTATTAAAAATATATATGCAGACGGCACCAAAATAGAAGCCAATGCCAACCGCTACACTTTTGTATGGGGCAACGCTATTAAAATCAATAAGGAAAAGATGGGCAAACAACTGGAAGAACTGTGGCAATACAGCCAAAACTTTGCCCAGGCAGAGCAGGATGAGCCTGAACCGCCTGATTTTACTGTTATTGACAAAGAGGAGGTACAGCAAACCATTGAAAAGATAGATGCAGCATTAAAAGATAAACCTGTAAGCAACGAAGTAAAACAAAAGCTGGGTTACATAAAAAGAACTGGCCTGCCAAACTGGATCAGTGTGTTGCGCAGGAACAGATATTGAGCGGCCGCAAGGGTTACAGCAAAACAGATAATGATGCCACTTTTATGCGCCTGAAGGAAGGCCACATGAAGAATGACCGGTTAAAGGCCGCCTATAATGTACAGGTATCCACCTCCGGCCAGTTCATTGTAGATTACAGCATACACCGGAAACCAACCGATACAACCACCCTGCCCATACATTTGGAACAGCACAGGGAACAGTATGATGAGTTACCAGAAAGTATTACTGCGAATGCGGGCCACGGGTCAGAAGAAAACCTTCAATACGCAGAAGACAATAATATGGAGGGCTATGTAAAGTATAATTATTTTGATAAACAGCAGCAGGGCAGCTATAACAAAAAACATCTCTTTGCCGCCGGCAGCCTTTACTAATAAAGAGAAAGATGATTTTTACTGCCCATGGGCCTTTAAATGCATAGAAAAACGGTATTAATATAACCGCCACGGGCTATAAGCACCATCTAAAGAAATACCTGGCGACAAATTGTGAAGGATGCCCATTAAGAGGTGTCTCACACAGTTCAAAGGGCAACCGCATTATAGAAGTAATAATTAACCGCCATCAATTTTATTAAAATAATTAAATTCACAGGAAAGTTTGATGTTGGCCTATTTGTCAGTATGATAGTAAGCGAGTGCTTTGGCAAGGGTATTCTCGATGCTGTCGAGAGAATCGAAGAACTGGTTGTGAAAATATTTCGCTCTTATTTCTCTCCAAAGCAATTCTACAGGGTTGAGTTCCGGTGAATAGGAAGTGAGGTGCATTAGCCTTATGTTATAAGGGGGATTTAACATATTCACAGGAAAGTTTGATGTTGGCCTATTTGTCAGTATGATAGTAAGCGAGTGCTTTGGCAAGGGTATTCTCGATGCTGTCGAGAGAATCGAAGAACTGGTTGTGAAAATATTTCGCTCTTATTTCTCTCCAAAGCAATTCTACAGGGTTGAGTTCCGGTGAATAGGAAGTGAGGTGCATTAGCCTTATGTTATAAGGGGGATTTAACATAGCTCCCCGGGAGTTTTTTTTGAACTCCTGTTGCGCAGCAAGGTTTCTTTCAGGATGGTGGGGACACGGCAGTGTTTAGTGATTTCTGGAAAGTGGCTGATCATAACACCTCTTATACTATTAATAATTCCTGTACGTGCGGGCCCTTAAAAGTATTGTTCGATTATTTAATTGCTTCAAAAAGATTATTTATCCATGCATCGGATAATATAACTGTTGGCAGTTTAGTAGCGGATGTGCAAACCGCAGGATATTCCATCAGTATAAGCGATTGCCGGATATTAAGCACCAACTCTAACAAATTGTTTTATGCTTTAACGACTGATTCCATCTCGGGATCGTACCGGGCACAAGTGGGTACGGGGACTATTTCTATTACTACAACATCCACCTTTGATATTCATTTTTATAGTCTGTAAAGCACCTCCTGCCTGAGAGATAATAAGGTACATTACTAGGACAATAGACGAATTGTTAAAAATTACAGCGTCCATAATCCCACTTCTTCACCCATAACGTTTGGATATGTGGATTGTGGTGGCCATACCGATACGGCAAGTGCCCCGGCGAATGGTTATGCTACCTGCTTTAACTCAATTCCTGACCGGGTGTCTCTCAGCGGTTCGTTGCAATTGGATTCCACTCATTCCTGTACAGGCGGTATAACTGTTTGTCCCGATACAACATCCATTTCGTTATCTATTCAGCCCTGCGATACCTGCCCAGCCTATGGCTGTTACAGTGTAATAACTGACACAACGATCAACCCATATGCAACAGGTATCTATGGTAACTGGCACACAAATAAATCGTATGTTTATTATGGGCAACGTGCAGAATCAGACGCCTCAGCTCAAACGGATATCCGTAAAAACGGCGTAATAAAAAGTTACGCGCCTTTTTGGTCATTTTCGGGTACTTATTTGCAGCGTTCCACTGATTCATCCCGGTGGGTTTGGAATTCGCAAACCAACTTGTTTAATAAAAAAGGATTTGAACTTGAAAATACAGACCCGCTTGGCAGGTATAATTCCGGGCGGTATGGGTACAATAATTCCTTGCCCATAATTTCAAAAGAAGAATTCCAAACAATAAAACAGGCCAAACTTGGACATAACCGAAGCTATACAAATTTTATTAAATGCTCTTGCCTTGCATACTGCGAAAAGCGATACCTCGTACCAGACCAACTTGCTTATAACACTGTTGGCCAGGCTCTGCAAATGCTGTACAACAAGTTAAAAGACTTCGAAGAAGAGGGAAGGCTACCTACGCCTCAAACCGAAAACCTACTTCATATTTTCTCTTCGATTGATAATACTATAAAACATCACTTACAGAATCCGCTAACAATTGAAGAACTAATACAGGAAAGTATACAAACCGAACCGGAGTAAAGAGAAAAAATCATTCACCTGCTTCAAACCCTGTGACAGTGATATTAAAGAATTTAAGCCGTGCAGCAAAACCGGGCGCAGAAAAATCCTTGGTTAGTTACGTTTTGAGATATGCGGTAAATCCTGATAAGCAAATTGATAAAACCAACAATTTCGTACTCACCCATAACTTGCAAGGGAAAACTATTGAGGACTATGCGAAGCAATACGAGACAAATCAGGCAAACCGCCTGCATAAAAGCTCTCGGCAAACTGCAATCCATCATACAATATTAGCCTTCAATCATGCTGACTCAAAGGTCATCACCGATGATATGCTCCGTGCCATTGCAAAGCAATTCATTCAATTGCGCGGCGAAGAGAATCTATTTTTGTTTGCAAAACACGAAAACACTGACAGCCTCCATATGCACTGCTGCGTGTCTGGTTCTACCATATCAGGAAAGGCCTCGAGGTTATCCAATAAAGAATTTGCATCAATAAAGAAGGAACTTGATCTTTTCCAGCAGGTTAACTTCCCACAGCTTACCAGCTTGCCCAGGCACGGACTTGCGAAACAAATTGCAATGGGTGAAATAGAACAATCTGTTGAAACATTATTTAGTGTTATAATTACTAAGTAAGCTAACTAATAATTTTACTATCTTTGGGGTATGGCAAGAATAGCCCGCCCCATAACAGCAACAGTTGAGCAACAGCAGGAATTATTGTTAATGCATCGTTCTTTGAAAATAGAAAAACGATACAGCCAGCGCGCACTGGTTATCCTGCTTAGTTTGGAAAGCAAAAGCCTGGAAGAGATTATGAGCATTACTGGCATGAGCAAACCGGTTGTAAATAAATGGCGGCAACGTTTTCGCCAATATGGGCTGCAGGGATTAAATGATGCTGCCCGGAGTGGCAAGCCGTGTGTTATCACAGCTAAACAAAAGGCAATGGTTATTCAAAAGGCCTGCGAAAAGCCTTCGGGTGGATATACAAACTGGTCACAAGAGCGGATTGCCAGAGAAGTCGGGATTAGTCAGAGTAAAGTGCATCAAATTCTTAAACAGGCAGATTTAAAACCGCATAAAATAGATTATTGGTGCGGCAAAAGCCCTGACCCTGAATTTGAATCCAAAATGGTAAATATCGTTGGATTGTATATGAACCCGCCTGAAAATGCTATTGTATTATGCGTTGATGAAAAGACCCAGATACAGGCACTTGACAGAACCCAGCCTTTATTGCCATTGAAAGAAAAGGCGCCCAAACGATTAACGGCCACTTACAAAAGAAATGGGACAATAGCCTTGACAGCAGCACTGGCAGTTCATAGCGGTGAAATAACTGCAAAAACTGTTAACAGTAATAACGCAGACAACTTCCTGGCTTTTTTAAAAAAACTGGACAGGACCTACAGGAATAAGAAACTGCATATCATTGTTGATAATCTTTCGGTACACAAAAACCAAAAAGTAAAAGAGTGGCTTGTCGGCAAGCGAAAAATAAAAATACACTTTACGCCAACTTATTCTTCCTGGTTAAACCAGGTAGAAATATGGTTCAACATCTTGACCAAAGATGTGTTGAGAGAGGGTGTTTGGAAATCAGTTGCGCAATTAGCATCCCAAATGCTTGAATATATTAATACATATAACCAGACAAGAGCTAAACCATTTGCCTGGACTTATACTGGAAACACACTTACAATTAGTTAACTTTCTTTGAAATCATAACATTAGTGAACTACAACAAAAGAAAAACACCCACACAGTCATTGAACAGACTATAAAAATTACAATCTCACAGGAACAAGTATTTGAAAAAGAGCCGCCGATACCATCACCATATTTCAGGACTGGCAGGTTTACCGACCCCACCCTTGAAGAAAACAAATACCGGCTGTCACGAATAGGATTTAACAAGGAGGTACAAGAACAAATTTATGAAGCTAAAAATAGGGAAGCAACAGAATTAACAGAATTGCGGGCAATACGCGACGGGGCACAAGAAATGGATATAGATATTGAACATGTCCGACACATTGAAGATTTTAGCAACATACCCCAGATAGAAGATATTGGAGAAATGGAAGAAGAATATCCTTTTGAGTATGAAACTGATACTGAAAATGAGAGTTAGAATTCGGTACGAAAATGCAAATCGCCAGGCTGATTTGCGATCTCGCAAGCAACAAACAAAAAGTAGCTATAAAACTTAATCACAATTGCCTGACTATTTTTACTGGGAACGATGCTTCGTTTAACCTTACCATTTTGAATGCATATTATCAGCAGCATTCACTTTCATCATAAAAATCGCAAGGCCTTCCATCAGATGGGCAGCAAAATTTAATGACGCTCTGTTGAAAGGCACCTTCTGCATTTTCAAAAGCATGAAATTCGTAACCTTTCAGCTTTGGATAAGATTGGATGGCCTCATTGAATTTCTTTATATCCGGCTCCAGCTTGCCGGTTTTTTTCAATACGACCATTTTCAGGTTAGCATTCTTGAGCTTTTTGTTAGCTGTGGCCAATAAAGCATCTACATGCTCGCGAATTGGTTTTTGAAGCACTACCTTGTTCGTTTTTTTGCCAATGGTGGGCTTCTTTGGGCCTATTACTTTTTTCAGTCCCTCTTTTGGGGTATTTTTTTGTTTTGACATAAAATTATTTTTTGATTATTTAAGGCGAAATGTAAATTTCTGTGGTACTCTTTGGCATAGTTTGTCCAATACTTGAATTAAGAACAACAGCCTGTATCGTTATATACACTCCCGTTGTTGAACCGGACGGTAAAAGCGGCGGAAAATAGATTACCGATACTCGAGATGTACTGTCAACGTTTGCAATTGTTGGCATGAAAACGCCTCCAGCCGACTGGTCGGAGAATTGCACTTCAGTTCCCAGCGAAACCATACCACCTTGGTTGTTATACAGTATGCCTCCTATTATCAATTGCATTCCGAATGTGTCCTTCAATGTATAAGAAGAAGGCATTATCATGATAGAATCTGCCATCGATGGGGCCAGGTCAAGGATGAGGTAATTGGTACTCTGAGGGACTGTATTAGTTGAAGCCGAGAGTGTGTCCGGCCCGCTGCGAAGGGAACTGTGCCAAGTTACGACAGCCGTTATTTTGCCAGGGTCTAAATCGGTTCTGTTGGCAAAAACTGACATTGTATCAAGCCCATTGGCGAAGAGCCCCGAGCTCGACTGGAAAGTAACTTGGCGGTAAGCTGCCAGCGCATCTACCGGAAGATCAGCGTAAATAGTATCCATAGAGCTGCCATCAGCTAACACCTGGGTACTCGTTGCATGAATTGAAATGATGTTATTTAGAGTCACCGTTTTTTGACAACCGGCTGCCCAAAAGGCTAATACGATACAGGCAACAACATTATGGTTACAAATAGCTCTCATTTTTAGATAATTTAATAAACTTTGCTTTTTAGATCGTTGAACCATTTGGCAATATCCAAATCTAAAGAAAGGGCGGCCATCGGCCCTACTGTCACTTTTTGAGGCAAAACAGGGTTAGCATTGTCCACTTTATAAACCAGCACCCCAAAAGTAAATCGGACTCCCCGTGAAATACGATAAGCAAGGCCAGTTACAACGGACATATTACTAATAAGGTCATAGGTGCCCTGCTGGCTAAGAGAAACAGTTGTCAATCCAATTACTGCTGACAATTTATGGAGAAACCGCTTATTTTCGATATTGATCAAAGGCTGCGATTTGTCAATAGCTATAAAACTAAAATTAACCCCCAAGTAGGGCCGGGCTATATATCCAAAACGATTGTTGACGAAAGTACCCACATTAGCAATTCCTAAATCGGCAATAATATAATGCCCGGACGATGTTTGAAGGTCTTCGCCATTGGGCGTAGTGCCTCCATATGCTAGCTCTGCTGAAAACAAGCGTTGCTGCCCATTTATTTGCCCTCTTATTTTTGTAAACGTATTTTTTAATACCATTATCCTTTTGTCGATAGCCTTGAGGGCATTAATTACCGAACTATAAATGCTTATCCCTGTTGGAGCGTGGATACTCGGGGCAAAAGAGCTAAAATGGAAGAAGTAGCTTATATTCGTGATAGCTACCTTTAAACGTTCATAGTTGTCTACTCTTTTTTGTATTTCATTATCTTTTGCCATTTGATAAGGCTCAAATTGCTGGATATTCAGTTTTCCGGCGGCAAAAGAGGGGATGGCTGTAGAATCTACATTTAGGAGGTTTATGAGTGGGACAAGAAATTTAGTGGAATCTGAGAATATTTCCTTTGACATCAGCTCTTTACGGCGGTTATACTCTAAAAGTTGGCTAATATGAAACCCTGCTGAAATCAAGGAATCACGTAATTTATCCAAGTTGTTTGAAATTGCAGTATCCATCAGTGCGATTTCATGGTAAAGGGACATCAGAGAATCCTGGAAGAACAGTTTATAACTATCAAAAGAAGGCCACGCTTCCTCGTTTGACGAATATTTGATCTTTAAACCAGAAGTTATTTTCAAATATTCCTGTTCGGAAAGGGCAATATCTCCGTTGTATAGATTTTCGTTGATTTCATTCAACTGGTCCAAGTAATCATGACTGGCTTTTTGAACAAGGATTACAGAAAAATGGGTGTTGGGAAGCAGCTGCGTATCTATATAAATTTTAAGGTATTTGAAACTGGCTTCTTTTGGCGTATCGACGAACCATGCCTTTTTCAGGTATTCTGCATCGTAATATTTTATTTTTGGCATTGCTTTCGGGGAATCCATCTTCTTTCTGGCATAGCCCCGGGTGTACTTACGAGGTATCTTGTAAAGGTTCACTTGTTTTAATTCATCTAACTGAAGGGTTGTGTCTACCGGCAGCAAAAGGTAAAATGTATGATCAAATGGCGCTGTTTGTACCCCCACCCTTGAATGGGGGTCAATACGTACTATTGGGACCTGCTGTGCCTTCAAAAAAGTCATCGACAGAAGGGCGAGAACAATCAGAACTATGGCTAGGATAATCTGCCTTGTTTTACACTGATGCCAAAAAACGCCGGCGATAGTTTGACTAAAGACATCGCCAATCTCGCTTTTATTGCCGTACCTCTTTGTATAAGGGATCATCATTAGATTTTTTGGAAGTTTCTGGGTCATTAGGATTTTTTACTATGTATAAAATAGTGTTTACACCGCCAACGGCCACTGTATTCACGCTTTTCCCAGCTAGCTTTTTGCTAATTTCTGCAGGCAAAATCACTGTTGTCGGGATTCCTGTATGCCCATCATAAGAATAGATAATCTCGTTATTCCCGTTTAAGTAAAGTATCGGTTTCACTGCCGTTGATGGAATCTCATAATAGAGGCTAAGTAGTTTGTCAAAATTTTCGAGGATTAGTTGACTTGTTATAAGATTTGCCCAAATTATCTCATAACTGAACGAGCCAGCATTATAAATCACTAGCCCCATAGTATTTGTTGGTGTTATATTTGAAAGTTGATAGGTATTATCAGCTACCTCCTTGAGCAACTTCAACTTATTATTGTCATTAATTATCTTCTCGTCGACGGTATTGATATGAGAATAAGGAAACACTTCCCTTATGAGTGCGTTAATTAGGTTATCAATATTTTGATCAATCATATCAGCATTTCCCCGACAGGGCGCGAATAAATCCGCCTTATGTAATGAATCTTTCAGGGCTTTCAAAATGATAGTTCTTGAAGCATCATTTATCAGTTTACCGATTGTCATCTTTCGGTAAAGTGTGCCTGATTGTTCAATAGTAAGCTGGTAAATTTGGATATTTTTTTTGTTCTCCACTGTCGCAGTTACCGTGAAGGTAGTGCCGCAAATGGTAAGTGAATGCGAAGGAAATCCAGCTGTCGCGTCCATTTGGAGAAGAAAGAGTGATACTAAAAATATTATTTGTTTCATAAGAGTTTTTTTTGGTACACTTTCCGCTTTGAAAGCAAGGTTGTCAAAATATAATATATGCGAATTACGAAAAAAAAGATAAATAAAAAAAGGGGGGAAAACACCCAATTTTTCCCGTTTTCTCACTGTCTCCATTGCTATTGTGGCTTAAGTAACGGACTTTCCGGTATGCAAGGTTGTAATAGCAAAGTAAATATATTTATTCAATCTTGTCTTTTTGTTCAAAATTATGCACCTAAAAACTCAATTGGTATTGTATTTAACCCTGAACAAAAAAAGCCGCTTGCCGAGCTTAAAAAATTATAGAGCGAGAAAGTTAATCCAACTCCTTTTCATCGCGGCCTTTACCACTATCGCGTAGGCGACTTAGCTCAGTAAGTCCATCCTGCTCCTTCTCCAAGGTGTATTCCTGACTTCCAGCGATGAGGCCATCAGTATAGTCATTGACTGAATGTAGGCTGTGGATAAGTTTTTGTACCAGGCTGGGGCACATGCTCTGCCAGAAAAAAACCGTTGTTGAAGCCCTTAATATATTGCTTCTCTGAATCCATAAAAAATAGTTTAATCGTTAAAAAGTATCTTTCGCGTGTTTTTCCAAATACTCCCCAATAGACAGGACATCATATAATATTAATTTTTTCTCGGGCTGAGAAAAACGGATTTTACCTTCATCGCGTAGCTTTTGAAGGGTTGTCTTAGACGTGATGCGGAGCATATGCATGGCTTCCTCGCCGGAAATCCACCTGTCCGCCGTTTCTTGTTTTTGTCCTTTTATGCGCACAACAACTTCTTCAATGAGCGCATAAAAGGCTTCATCCTGAAGACAGATGACTTGCATAAAATATTTTTAATTATATTAATCATTCCTGGTTATTGAAATTCAAAATGTTATGCCGGGAAAATGAACCGCCAAAATATTGAGTTTGCTTTTTTTGTGAATGTAAAGCTGTCGCTATTTACCGGGTTTCTTTAACTTCCTAATTTAGACGCAATTTAAAAACAAACCAGTACATTACATATTAAAATAAGTTTGATAATTATTATCTTTATTTATTATGAGATGAGCCCATGAAATCTAAAAAAATATTTTTGTCATATTCCTGGAAAAACATGAAAGAAGCAAATGAAATTGATAACTTCTTAATGTGTAAGGATTACGTTTTAACGCGCGACATACGGGATAAAGGCAAAAGTATAAAGCAATTTATGCAAAGTGTAGGCAGTCATGATTATGTATTAATGATAATCAGCAATCAATATTTAAAAAGTCCAAATTGCATGTATGAAGTGACAGAGCTGATAAACACTCACCAATTTAGCCAACGTATTATTCCAGTTATACTAAGGAATGCTGAATCAATTTTTAATCTTAAGAAACGGAAGCAATATTATAACTATTGGGGAAGACAACTTAGTAACGTAAAAATATTACATGGTGATTTGGATAATGAAGATTCTCTTCAGGAACTAAAAAAACTTTCTGATATTGTTTCTCGGCTAGATATTTTTTTTACAAACTTGCTAGAATTAAAGTTACTAAAATTTGATGCAGTTGTGAAAGATGATTACAGGCCAATCGAAAAATTTATATTACCTAACGCAAGAAAAAGTGTTAACCGATTTTATGATTACAAATCAATTATTTTAGAGTATTATAACTGTCTTGAAATTGCTAACATAAAATTTCCTTATATTCCTTTAATCACCGCTGGGGATAAAGCCAATCATGAATATATAAAAGATCAAATAAAAGTGTCCCTTAATGATTTTCAATACAAAATTCCGGAAGATTTGATGAATAATTTTTATTCTAAGACGTCCAATTATTAAGCTGCAGTTAATATTAACACTTACGAAACCAAGGTGCGGTTGCAGAAATATTTTATTGAAAGAACCACGAGTAGTAATTACACCCCATATTTTGAATTTTCTAAAATATGTTATAGAGACTTTCTCATTACAAATAACGCATTAGACGACCTTATTGAACATACAGATGGTTTAACATTCAGACAAAAGTATTTTCCTACGAATAGTTTATACAATTCACAGGTGGGACTTTTGTCAAATATATGTGGAGTCGGTATTTTCATTATTACCAGCGACAACAAAATTCTCATTAGAGAAGCGTCTGATTTTGTAACTGTAGGTGCAGGTTTATATGGTTTTTCAGCAAGTGGCACTATGAACGAGGTTGAGCCTTTTGCTGAAGTTATGCGAGGGTGCAAGGCAGAGATTAATCATGAAATAAATCTTAAAAACTTACACCTTTTTTCGTTTGGAATGGATACCGAGAAAGCATATTATCAGTTTAGTTTCTATGAAAAATCCCAATTAAGTTCCTCAGAAATAATAAGTGAGAGTTGGAGGGCTGAAGAATTTTCTGCAGAATTCAAAGGGCTTTTTCCAATTGATTTTACTTATTCTACGATAGTCAACAGTATCCAAACAAAAAAGTGGGATGGTACTTCTGCTGCATCATTAATGATACTATGCAGCAAATTTTTTGGCACAAATTGATTTTGTTTTATCAAAACTTGTGCAAATTTTATGCAAGCCCAAAACGGGAGTTGAACCCGTACGACCGTTGCGGGTCACAGGATTTTAAGTCCAGTAAGATGTTGCAGCAAAGTGTTCGAAAAGTGAAATGTTGTAGCAAACAAAAAGCGGCTAAAACTTTCGTTATAACCGCTTGATTTTCAGTGGTGTGGGCCGGGATTGAACCGGCGACACAAGGATTTTCAGTCCTTTGCTCTACCAACTGAGCTACCGCACCAGCCTTTTAAAAAAGTTCCAAATTTTAAATTCCAAATCCCATTGACCGGAACCTGGCATTTGCTGTTTGATACTTTTCTCTCAATTGGGCTGCAAATATATGGGCAAAATATGTAAAGTAAACACGTATTTCAACGAATTTTTTGCGAATTAGAACAAGATTTCGCTATTCACGCGGATCAGATGTATCCCTGTTGACAGGCAAAACCCAATGTAATTTTTGAATTGGCAACATTAATTCGCCCTAATTCGTCGATAGCCTTATTAAAACTCACAATTCTTTGGTGTTCTTGCAAAAGCAATAACATCGCGTATATTGGTCATACCGGTTACAAACTGCACCATACGTTCAAAGCCTAACCCAAATCCCGCATGCGGCACCGCCCCAAAGCGGCGGGTATCCAGGTACCATTCGAGGTCTTCAACCGGAATATTCATTTCCCGCATACGTTCTTCCAGTTTTTCAAGTCTTTCCTCGCGCTGGCTGCCGCCTACTATCTCGCCGATACCAGGGGCCAATATATCCATCGCCGCCACGGTTTTGCCATCATCATTCTGCCGCATATAAAATGCCTTGATGGCTTTAGGGTAACCTGTAACTATTACCGGTTTTTTAAAATGCTTTTCCACAAGGTATCTTTCGTGTTCACTCTGCAGGTCAATACCCCAGCTAACCTCGTACTGAAATTTTTTCTTTTTATAGGCCGGGCTGTCCAGCAAAATGTCAATGGCCTGGGTATAGGTAATGCGCTCAAAAGCATTGTTTAAAACAAACTCCAGCTTTTCTATTAATCCAAGATCGCTGCGTTTATCCTGTGGCAATTGCTTTTCTTCGTCCGCAAGCCGCTGTGCCAAAAAGTCAAGGTCATCGCGGTTGTTATCCATCGCATACCTGATAATATACCTCATGAACTCTTCGGCAAGGTTCATATTGTCCTCAATATCATAAAAAGCCATCTCGGGTTCTATCATCCAGAATTCGGCCAAATGCCTCGTGGTATTTGAATTTTCGGCCCGGAATGTTGGCCCGAAAGTATAAATATCGCTAAAGGCCATTGCCCCAAGCTCACCTTCCAGCTGTCCACTTACGGTAAGATTGGCGCTTTTGCCAAAAAAATCTTCGGCAAAATCAACGGTACCGTCTTCTTTGCGTGGTGTTTTGTCAAAGGGCAAAGTAGTAACGCGAAACATCTCCCCGGCGCCTTCCGCATCGCTGCTGGTAATGATGGGAGTATGCAGGTAAACAAAACCTTTATCGTTAAAAAACTTGTGCACGGCAAATGCCAATGAGTGGCGTACGCGGAAGACTGCCCCAAACGTATTGGTGCGAAAACGCAGGTGCGCTTTTTCGCGCAGGTATTCGAGTGTTGGCCTGTTTTTTAACTGCAGGGGATATTTTTCAGGGTCACAATCACCCAAAACTTCCAGTTTCTGAGCTTTGACCTCAACTTTTTGGCCTTTGCCTAAAGACTCAACGAGCTGACCAACTACTTTTAATGAAGCACCGGGTGTTATTCTTTTCAGGGTAACCTCATCCAGCAAGCCCAGTTCAGCCACTATTTGCAGATTATTATTGGTACTGCCGTCGTTAAGTGCAATAAACTGGCTGTTACGAAAAGTGCGTACCCAACCCATTACTGTTACCTCCTGCCCCGTTTCGGTTGAGGCAAGCAGGTCTTTTATCTTTGTCCGGCTGTTAAACATGATCTTACAAATTAAATTAGGGCTGCAAATATACGGGTGAACCATGATTTGGGAGGAAATGTCTGAACCACGATTTGGGTAGAAATGTCTGAACCACGATTTGGGTGGATTTTAAGGATTATTGGCTAAAAAGGATATTTGCCCTCTTCATATATCGATCCATCCTAATCATCGTTCAGATATTCCCCGTTCAGATGATTCTTCTCACAGCACTCAGATCTGCATTGATGCATACCAAACCCGGCTGTTTTCCTTTTTCAAAACTGCCCAGGTGGTCATTCATCGCTAATGCCCTGGCGCCGTTCAGGGTAGCCCATTGTAGCTTTTCGTCTAAGGGAATATCAGGGAAATGTTGGTGAAGTGTTTTTAATTCTTCCAGTATACTTAAGGTATGATTGCTTGCCAGGCTGTCTGTGCCAACTACTATGCTACAGGCATGTTTTCTAAGTAATTCAACCGGGGGCAAGGAATTTTCGATATACAGGTTTGCGTTGGGACAAAGGCAGAAGAAGGTTTCCAGTTTCCGGTTTCCGGTTTCCAGTTGGATGGAGGGGACCGATGAGTCATTCGGGGAAAATGCGGAATGTGTTTTGCTTTTTACTTTTGACATTTCACTTTTGACAAACAGTATATCCTCTTCACTAATAAACGTGTTGTGCACCAGGATCAAGTTAGATGCCTTATTTAACCAGGGTAAATAGGTTTGCAGGCTGTCTTTACCGGAAGGCTGGTAAAATGAAATATCAATATTAAACTGCTTAAACAGTTTCCTGAATTCACTTTCCCCGCTGATAAAAAACCGCTCTTCTTCCAGTGTTTCCTGGTTGTGAATGGTAATTATTTTACCGGCTGAGTGTTCATTGATCAACTGCATCAATGCCAGCGAAGTAGAGTAAGGGGCATGGGGAACGATAGAAGCCGAAAGTTTGTAGTTTGTAGTTTTCAGTTTGTAGTTCTCCCACTTTTCACTTTTCACTTTTGACTTTTCATGCACAAACTGCCCATACACTTCCTCCGCCTGCTGAAAACGCTTTTCAGCAAACTGTGGCACAAAGCCGGTAGCTTCGATAAAATTGTAGTAATGCAAGTTTCCTTTTTGCTTTTGGAGGATTGTATGGGCGGTATTGCAAATATCGCCAACGGCAACGATGCCATTTTTCAGCATCTCCGCTTCGCCCTGTTCAATGGCCTCTAATATTTTTTCTTCAGCAAAACCACGTTGCTGCATTACCGTTATCACAAAATCAACGAGGCCGGTCTTTTTTGGTATCATTCCCCTCATGTGGCTGAGTTCCAGGTGACAGTGACAGTTGACAAATCCGGGGGACAGGATCCCCGCCTGGTATTGAACATCGTCGCCGGCAACTTGAATATCTACAATACTTTCGACAACACCTTTTTCATCAGTAATTAAAACAGAACTGCTATCGAGAAGTGCGTATCCATTAAAAAGCTGGTCTGCCCGGAATTTTTGGTAGTTCAATTTACTTTAAGTTCATATTCTTTAATAAGTACAGCGGGTGGTATGTGGAGCAACTTGCTGAATTTGCGTATCATATTTAGCGAAAGCGGCTGTTTGTAATTAAGCACCTTGCTTACCGTCCCCTTATCGCCATATATTTCAGCAAGATCTGCGGCTTTATAGCCAAAATCTTCCATCCGTATTTTAATAAATTCTACGGGGTCTAATTCTGGTAAAATAGAAGTTTTATTCTCATAATCACTGATAAGCTTTGCCAAAAGCATTTTTTCTTTGTGCTCCGTAGTTCCTTTTTTGGCACCCTTTACCAGTTGGTAATAAGTCATTGCTTTTTGGTACTCGGTCTCATTTTCTATTATAAACCATGTTTGCATATCTTAAATAGTTTCGGGATCAATTTTATCATACTCGTTATGCGTTCCAACAAAGCGGACTTCAACTATGCTGTCATTATAATCAACCTCTGCAATAAGCCTGTATTTGTTGTGTGCTATCTCAAATCGCGCCCTGTCGTTTTTAAGCATTTTAGCATTTGGAAATGAGGCCAGCACATCCTGTTTCTTTTTCCATTTTGCTTCTTCTGTTACTTTTTTCCAGGCAGCCATGCTCTTCCGGGAATCTGCGTGTTTACGCCCGAAATCATCTAATTTTCTTAAGTGGATGATAACCATACAACTGGTTTTGATTTTAAAAAATTAGCGCTAAAAATGCTGCAATTCTTTATAACCAGTTTGGGTTCCCACCTGACCATACTGATCTAATGATCCAAAATTAGTTAATAGTTGGCAAAATACCAACTATTATAAAAAATTTCCTTTACTTTAAACCGCTTCTTTTCCTCCCGTTAAAAATCGTAATTTTGCACCCGCTTTCAGAACTTGTGAACTTTGGAACCTGTAAACCGGGGAACTTTCCCAAACGCTCAAACTTCTGAAACTTTCAAACAAAAAACAATGTTAGACCAGTTAGAAGGAATAAAGGCGCGTTTTGAACAGGTAGGTGTAGCGCTGACCAACCCGGAGATCATTAATAATCAAAAGGAATTTGGCAGGCTTAGCAAAGAATACCGTGACCTGGAAAAGATCGTTCAGCCTTTTGAAGAATTCAAAAAAGTGAACGCTGATTATGATTTTGCCCGAGAAGCCTTGAATGGCAATGACGAGGATATGCGTGAACTTGCCAAAATGGAATTGCCCGAACTGGAAGAAAAGAAGGATGCGCTGGAAAAATTTCTTACCAAATTACTGATACCTAAAGACCCGCAGGATGATAAAAATGCGGTAATCGAAATTCGTGCGGGTACCGGCGGCGATGAGGCAAGCCTTTTTGCAGGCGACCTGCTGAACATGTACCTGCGTTACTGTAACAAAAAAGGATGGAAAACGGCTATTGTTAGTGAGAGCGAAGGTACTGTGGGTGGCTACAAGGAAGTAGTGGTTGAAGTGCAGGGCGAAGACGTTTATGGCACTTTAAAGTTTGAAAGCGGTGTGCACCGTGTACAGCGTGTACCAGATACAGAAACCCAGGGGCGGGTGCATACATCGGCTGCAACAGTGGCGGTAATGCCTGAAGCGGAAGAAATAGATTTTGAATTGAACCCCGCTGATGTTAAAATGGAAACAGCGCGCAGCGGCGGCGCTGGCGGCCAGAACGTAAACAAGGTGGAAACCAAAGTTATGCTGACGCACATACCCACCGGCACCGTGGTGGTTTGCCAAACGGAACGCAGCCAGTTGGGCAACCGTGAAAAGGCCATGACCATGCTGCGTACAAGGTTATATGAAGAACAGGTACGCAAGCATGAAGAAGAGATCAGCCGCCACAGAAAAACGCTTGTAAGCACCGGGGACCGCAGCGCAAAGATCCGTACATATAACTGGCCGCAGGGCAGGGTAACCGACCATCGTATCGGTTTAACATCTTATAACCTGGACGCTGTTATAAACGGAGATATTGACGAATTTATTGAAGCCCTGCAGGTTGCCGAAAATGCTGAGAAGATAGCAAAACAAAATTAATGGTTCAGCGTTTTGGATTGTATTCTTTGGATTTTGAAATTTATTCAAGATTAAGCTTTCAGGCTCCGCGCTTTGGACTTTGGGATTTGAATTTTGGAATTTTGTGAATGTATATTTGTCAACCTATGCGCATCGCAGTCATTCATCACACCGGTGTTTTAGATAACGATTACGGCTTTTATATTTCAGATCTGCTTTCTGAATACGCGGAGTGGCTTGGCTACGATGTGCAGTTACTTAATGATTTCCTGTCCCTAAATAAAAGCTCACTTCCTGAAAATGCGGTGATTGGCATTGATATAAAGGCAAAAAGCGGTTTTGGCCTGCGGTGGTGGTATAATACAAAGCTTCCGTCGATATTAAAAAAAATAAAGGCCGATGTGGTAATAAACCTAAACGGTATTTGCAGCACATCGGTTACGTTACCTCAAATACTTGCCATACCTGATATTACTTTTTTAGAAGATGCCACAAAAGCAAAAGCCGCGTGGCAAAAATTGGTAATTAAAAATATCAAAGCCTATTGCAGTACCGCATCTTCAGTCTTCACTTACTCAACACATGCGGCTGGTGTTATTGAAAAAATTACGACTGGCCGGAAAGGTTCAATACATGTTGTTCCTTATACTGCCGGTAAGCAATATGTTGAGTGGGGATGGCATGATAAAACACTTACCAAGGCTGAATTTGCTGATAATAAAGAATTTTTTATTTGCAGGCAGGACGATAAAAATGAGGAATCCTGGTTTACTATTCTTAGGGCATTTTCTAAATTTAAAAAGTGGCAGCAAAGCAGCATGAAGCTATTTTTAATACCTAAGCATGGTATTGTTCCGTTAAACGTTGCAGATAGATTAACTTCTTACAAATACAGGGATGATGTGCGGCTGCTTGATGATGTTTCAGAAAAAGATGAGTCATCTCTTACCGGGAGCGCTTACGCTTTGATACACTTGCCCGGGAATGATGCTGACCTGCTGCCAATTGCAGAAGCACTGCAGTGCGGCCTGCCTTTTATTACTGCACCCACTGGCAGTTTAAAGGAATATGCAGCTGATACCGGTTTATATATCCCCGGCACCGGGCATGAGGAATTGGGAGATGCAATAATAGACGTTTATAAAAATGAGGATAAAAGAACACAGGTGATTGAAAGCATAAGAACAAAAGCGATTGAATTTAACCGGGATGCTGTTGCAAGATCGCTTTGGGAAATAACAGAAAATGCAGTAAAAGCAGGGCCGCCTGCATAAAAATGGCATCTGGCCAATTACGCTTACTTTTACAATTTTATAAATTTGGAGTATGAGTACATCTACCATTAGTATAGACGTTCATTTGGATAAAGATAAAGTTCCTGAGCAGATAACCTGGAAAGCAGACAACAGTACAGCAGATGAAGCCCAAAAGGCCAGGGCCATGATGCTTGCTTTTTGGGATGGCGCGGACAAAAGCGCCCTGCGCATAGATTTGTGGACCAAAGAAATGATGGTAGATGAAATGGCCGATTTTTTTTATCAAACCATTATGACGATGGCCGATACTTACAACCGCGCTACACACCAGCAGGAGTTAGTGGATGATATGAAAAAATTTGCTAAGGAATTTTATCATAAATTCAGGCAATCGCAGGCGAAGGAAAACAAGTAAGTACCATTTCAGATTCTTAAGTACGAAGTTAGAGGTACGAAGTACGAACAAAATGCAGACGGTCGATTGCAGATTTTGTAGCCCTGAAGGGGCGTGATCTGTTAGCGGCGGGCATCGCCCGTCGTAAGATAATTACAGATTGACGATTGCCAATGCAAATTCGCGAAACATTGTTTAGCATACCTGGTTATTAATAGCATAATTAAATAACTACAAACCACAAACTACAAACTATCCATATATGAACTTAGAAGCAAAAGTAATGGAGCAAATGAAGGAGGCTATGAAGGCCAGAAACGAACCGGTGTTGCGGGGCTTGAGAGGTATTAAAGCAGAAATAATAAAAGCCAAAACGGAACCCGGCGCGAATGGCGAAATATCGGCCGATACGGAACTTAAAATGCTGCAAAAAATGGTAAAGCAGCGTAAGGATGCTCTTGACATCTACCAAAAGCAGAACAGGGAAGACCTTGCACAAAAAGAGCTTGATGAAATTGCGGTGATTGAAAGATTTTTGCCAAAACAGCTGAGCGAAGCGGATTTGAAGGAAGTGATAAGCAAAATTATTACTGAAACCGGCGCCACATCGCCCGCTGACATGGGGAAGGTAATGGGGGCAGCCAATAAACAATTGGCAGGCCAGGCAGACGGCAAAGCAATATCTGCTGTTGTTAAGGAGTTATTAAGTAAATAATTAAGAAGGTTAAAGGTATAGGGTATAAGGCTTAAGGCAGAAGAAAAGGAGGAGGTTGAAGTTATAGGGTCTCGGGCACCAAATTACTGTACCTTAAACCTCACTTATATTATTCACCCTTCCTTATGCCCTATACCTTCAACCTTATACCTCTCACTTGGCATCTTATACGAATTTATACATGGTAATTGATATTATACTGCTGGTACTCGTTGCAATGGCTTGCTTTAAAGGCTATAGCCGTGGGCTGATCGTGGCTATATTTTCTTTTCTTGCCATCATCATCGGGCTTGCTGCGGCAATGAAGTTTTCAGTAGTAGTGGCTGGCTGGCTGCAGAACAGTACCCATATAAATAAACAGTGGCTGCCTTTTCTTTCTTTTATGATCGTAATAATAGGGGTGGTAATACTTGTGAGATGGGTGGCAGGGTTGTTGCAAAAAAGTGTGGAATATGTAATGATGGGGTGGCTTAACCGGCTGGGAGGAATTATTTTTTATGTAGTTTTATATATTACGGTTTATAGCATCGTATTGTTTTATGCAGCCCAAATAAATATCATCAAGCCCGAGACTATACTGGCCTCAAAAACTTATACCATCATAGAGCCCTTTGGACCGAAAGCCGTAAATGCTTTAGGCGCATTGATACCTGTATTTAAAAACCTGTTTGCCGACCTGGAACGCTTTTTTGGATCTTTTGCCAATCATTGAAAATGAGTTATTTTCAAATTTTAAAACCGGCAGTTTATTATAATTTAACATGCGCGGTAAACGCAGTAAAGCTTTATAAGGCTGTTTTAAAAAGAAAAACGATATTTTTGCAGTTGATCCGGTTGAACATTTTGATACAACCCTGTGCCAAACAAGGTTTTTTCGTTTCAATTGCGTTTATTTGTAAAGGTAAATTGCAGGAACGATATCTAAGAACATAACAATGGAGTATAAGATATTACAAACTGATAAGTTTAAGTATATTGAAGAAGGAGAAGGCGAGCCTTTGCTTTTGTTGCACGGTTTGTTTGGTGCTCTGAGTAATTTCGAGGATCTTATTGAGCACTTCAGGCACCACTATAAAGTGATAGTGCCCCTGTTGCCTTTATTCGAGCTTGATATTTTTCATACCACTGTTGGCGGCCTTGAAAAGCACGTTCATAAATTTGTTGAAGTAAAGGGATACAATAATATTCACTTGCTGGGTAACTCATTAGGCGGCCACGTGGCCCTGGTTCACATTCTAAAACATCCTGAACGTATTAAATCGCTCACGCTTACCGGCAGTTCCGGTTTATTTGAGAACGGTATGGGCGACAGTTACCCCAAACGCGGCGATTACGAATATATTAAAAGAAAGACCGAGCTTACTTTTTACGACCCTGCAATGGCCACAAAAGAATTGGTGGACGAGGTATATTCCATAACAATTAACCGCCTTACGGTAATTAAAATAATAGCGTTGGCAAAAAGTGCCATACGCAATAACCTTGGGGAAGAGCTAAGCCAGGTGAAACAGCCTACCTGTCTTATTTGGGGTAATAACGATACCATTACCCCGCCTTTTGTTGCAAAGGAGTTTAACAAGCTTATTCCAAACAGCGAATTACATTTTATTGATAAATGCGGCCATGCACCTATGATGGAAGTGCCGGGCGAATTTAACAGGATACTTGAACAATTTTTGTCCAAACTTAAACATCCTGTTGCAGCGATAGTCTAATTATTGGTGTCCTTATAGCAGCAAAGGATGTATATATGCTTGTATCGCAAATCATAGAAACCAATTTCCCATTAATTCATCTTACCGATAAGGTATCTTTTGCCCTGCACCTTATGGATGACTACAACGTTCAGCACCTCGCAGTTGTGGATGATGAAAAATTTATTGGAATAATTGGTAAAGACGTTTTGCTTGACGAAGACGCAGATGCATTTATATCCTCCGTACAGGAACAGTTCATACAGGCTTCCGTATTGTCGCATGAGCATTTTCTTTCTGCTGTAAAACTTATTGCAGGGTTGGATATATCTATTATTCCTGTTGTAAGTGAATCAAAAGAGTTACTTGGTGTTATTACCTCTAAAAAACTTATTTACGCAATAAGCATTTTTAATGCCGTAGAAGAACCTGGCGGTATGATTGTGCTGGAAATGGATAAGCGAAACTTTTCTTTTGGTGAGTTAAGCCGCCTTATTGAAACAAACGACGCTTACATAACCCAATTAAACACCTATACTGAAGCTGCAACAGGGTTAGTACAGGTTACTATTAAGGTAAATAAGATCGAAATATCTGATATTGTTGCAACGCTCCAGCGGTACGATTATTCAATCCGCTACTATTTCGGGGAAGAATTATATGAAAATGAATTGAAAGAAAATTTAGATCTTTTGATGGCCTACCTGAATATTTAATAACAGAGCATTGTTTTAACCGGGCAATCATTTGAAAATGTGGCTGTGCCTGTGGTTGAGCGGGTTGTTTGTTAAAATTAAAACCATAAAGCTAAAGAATACTACAAAAGCCTATTTTTACCTTTCACCAGTCCAACTGTAATTTTTAATGAAGTGTTTTTACCGGCAGATATTGCTGTGGTTATGCTGTGCTATGTGTTTGTGTTCTGCTGCCCAGAAGGATTCCGCTATTCCTTTTCTAAGGCATCCTAATGCATTTGATACTTCTGTAAGCTCACCCCTCATATTAATTGCTGATATTGTTATTACAGGCAATAAAAGAACGAAACCATACATAATTGACAGAGAAATACCTTTTAAACAAGGCGACTATATATTGAAAAAAGACCTGGAGGCAAAGCTAATACTGGCGCAGGAGCAAATTGTAAATACCAGCCTTTTTGTTGCAGTATCAGTTTTTGTAGCCAGCCAGCATGGTGAGCTGGTTTTTATTGATGTGGATGTAAAGGAAAGATGGTACCTGTTCCCCTTGCCATTTTTTAAGCTGGTTGACAGGAATTTTAACCAATGGTGGGTGGAAGAAAAGGCTAGTTTAAGCAGGGTTAACTATGGTTTAAAATTTATGCAGGGCAATGTTAGCGGCAGAAATGACAAACTGAATATATCTTTAGTAAGCGGCTATAATCACGAGGTTGACGTACAGTATGAACAGCCTTTTGCAGACAGGGCACTAAAAAGCGGCTTCAGCGTACGTTTTCTTTATTCAGAGCAGCATGAAATGAATTATAGCTCAAGTTTGAACAAGCAGCTTTTTTACAGCGGCATAGGGTATGCGCAAAAATCCATACGGGCAGAGGCCAGCTACTTGTACCGGCCCGCCGTTAAAACCAGGCACAATTTTCATTTTGCATATGTCAGCCAGCAGGTTGCTGATACCGTCTTAAAGCTCAATCCAAACTATTTTCCCAACCATGTTACGCATTTAACTTTCCCTGAGTTTTCATACACAATGCAATATTTTAACGAAGATAATATTGCTTATCCGTTACAGGGATTTGCTGCCGATTTTTCCTTTACGCAAAGAGGCTACAATAAAGCCATGAATATGACTCAATTTGAGTTTCATAGCTCGTATAGTATGCCCTTTATAGCGAAAACAGATATTCAATTCCAGGCGGGGGGTATTATACGTGCGCCATTTAACCAGCCATTTTATAATCAGCAGTTGTTTGGCTACGGCGACATATTTTTGAGGGGCCTTGAATATTATGTGGTTGACGGGGTTGCCGGTATGCTTGGCCGGGTTACCGAAAGAAAGCAGGCATTATCGTTTGTTTTAAAACCCCATATAAGAAGTAAGATATACAATGCTATACCTTTCAGGGTTTTTGTGAAGGTTTATGGAGATGCAGGTTATGGTTACAACCCCAATCCCGGCAACAGCATGCTTAATAATACATTGCTGAGAACATGGGGCGCCGGGTTAGATATTGTGTCAATTTATGACGCAGTATTTAAATTTGAGTACAGCTTTAACCAATTAGGCGGCCAGGCATTATTTTTTCATGTTCAAGCAGACTTTTAATTTTACTTTGCTGCTTTAAACCTTTACTGTCACAAACAATGTTACATGAAAATTGCAATTTACAGCAGGGGATTAGAACAGGACCTTAGGGGCCAACTGAATATTCTGTTAGGCGAATTGCAGAAATATGCAATTAAAATAATTCTTTTTGCCCCATTAGCCGAATACGACCTGGGTTTGCACAACAGCAACATCGGTTTTTTCTCAGGCCCAACCGATCTTGACAGCAGTACAGACTTTTTAATAAGCCTTGGTGGCGATGGTACCATACTGGATTCAGTTACTTTAGTACGCAATAAAAATATCCCCATATTAGGTATCAATTTTGGGAGGCTTGGTTTTTTGGCCGGTATAAGCAAAGAAGAACTAACCATTGCTGTTGATGCACTGGTTAACCGCACTTATGTAGTTGACAAAAGAACGCTTATTCATCTTGATGCGGATATCCCCATGTTTGGCGAAACACCGTTTGGGTTGAATGAATTTGCTATTCATAAACGCGATACATCACCCATGATAAAAATTCACACCTATCTTAACGGTGAATTTTTAAATTCTTATTGGGCAGACGGACTGATAGTATCAACACCAACAGGTTCTACGGGTTATAATATGAGTTGCGGGGGGCCTATTGTATTTCCTGATTCCGCCAGTTTTGTTATTACACCCGTTGCACCACACAACCTTAACGTAAGGCCTATAATAGTACCGGATGACAACATCATTTCGTTTGAGATAGAAGGCAGGAGCGACCAGTTTATTTGTGTACTGGATGCCCGCAGGGAAATAGTTGATAAGGATATTCAGTTGGCGGTTAAAAAGGAGAAATTCACTGTTAACCTCGTAAGGTTAAATGAAAATAATTTCCTTTCTACTTTACGCACCAAACTTACCTGGGGGCTTGATAAAAGAAATTAAAAGCCGGCTTAAGTACGAAGTTAGAGGTACGGGGTACGAAGTAAATGGCCTGGTGTTTTATGGTTCGTACTTCTAACTTCGTAAATCGTACTTAAAACGGCCAATCTGCAATTCAGATGTTTTTCCGTAAATTGCTTCAAGTAAAACGATTGTCATGTTTGAAAGTTTTATCAGGGGTTTTGAGCATATACCCTCACTTTACCGGGCTTTGATACTTGCAGGCGGTATCACTTTTTTTTGGTTGATAGAAAGCGCTTTCCCTTTGTTCAACCTTAATTACAGTAAATGGAGGCATGCAGGTACCAATATTTTTTTTACCGTTACTACCATAATAGTAAATTTCGCTTTTGCTTTACTTATTGTATTGTCCAGCCGCTTTAGTATTGATCATTCTTTTGGCGTGCTTCAATGGATACACCTGCCGTTTTGGGCACAATTACTTGTGGGGTTATTGCTGCTCGACCTTATTGGCGCCTATTTAATTCACTTAATACAGCATAGGGTTAAATGGATGTGGAAGTTTCACATGATACATCATGCGGACGCCCATATTGATACTACCACTGCCAACAGGCATCACCCGGTTGAAAGTGTATTCAGGGCTGTATTTACTTTATTGGCTGTATTGGTAAGCGGTTCACCCATGTGGCTGGTAATGGTTTACCAGTCTCTTTCTGTTCTGTTATCACAGTTTAACCATGCCAATATTAAATTACCTTTTTGGCTTGATAATATACTGGCCTTTGTTATTGTATCGCCCAACATGCATAAGGTGCACCATCATTATAAAAGGCCCGAAACAGATACCAATTACGGGAATATTTTTTCTTTTTGGGACAGGATATTTGGTACCTACCGGTTCACTCCCGTTCACCAGTTGAAATATGGGCTTGATGTGCTGGAGGGAAGGAATGATACCAGCCTGAAAGAACAGTTAATGATGCCATTTGACCCTAAGGTAAAAACGGGCCGGTAATTATTTGTTAAGTACAGCATCAACTGCAGAAACCCCTGTTTGTAAACGCTCTTCATAATTGCCGCTTATCTCAACCCACGGTGTGTTTTGATTAACAAGAATATCTTTATAAATGTGATACAGCTCCATCCGTGATTTTTCATCCGGGTATTCTCTTAACTCGTCTTCTACCCAGGGCAGGTCGATGTTACAAAGCAGGTACAGGTCATATGTGCGTTTGGCCAGCTGCTCAAGAATAAAGGAATGGCATTTATTAAATACATATTCGCACCAAACTTTCATTACATACATATCGGTATCTATGAATACAGGCGATTGCGGATTGTGGATTGCAGATTGCTCATTTATGAATACTGTTTCCCGTTTAACGGTTTCCTCTTCCAGGGCAAGCTGGCCTTTGGCAATAGTTAACAGGGTTTCAAAAGTATACTCCCTGCCATGGGTTAATAAATACTCCCTCGCATATTCACGGCACCATAATGTATGGTAATGGTTTGCAAGCAACCCGCACAAGGTGCTTTTGCCTGTTGATTCGGGGCCAATGATCACTATTTTTTTTAAGTTATTCATTCCACCAGCACTAAATTTTTTCTACCTTCTTTTTTATTTATCCAGGATACCAGGCCCATAAACGCAAGTATAAGTAATACTATATATTGAAAACTCGTGAAAACATAGCCTTTAATAAAATACAGTGGTATTGAAGCAATATTTGTAGCTATCCACCAGTACCAGCTCTCTATCTTTTTCTTTGCCATAAGCCACATACCGGTATAGGCTGTTGCGCTGGCAAAAGCGTCTGCCCAGGGAACTGTATTTGAATAAAAGGCTTTTTTCAAGAATACCAGAGAGGCATAGATAGCAATATAAAATGCCGCAAAAAATAGCAGTTGCACCAGCCACTCTTTTTTGGTGCTGTAACTTATATGTAATACAATTTTTTTTTGTTCATCCTTTTTTGCCCATAATATCCAGCCATAAATACTCATTACAGTATAATAAAAGTTTACGCTTGCTTCGCCAAATAAGCTTCCTTTAATGCTTATGTACACATAAATAACAGTATTTACAAGCCCTACAGGATAAACAAGTATATTTTCCCTGCGCGAGTATAATACACTTATTATACCGGCAAAAACGCCTATATACTCCAGCAGGCTTGTTTGCTGTAACCCGCTTATAAGATCATGCCAAATGGCTGGTAAACTCATGCCGTGAAGATACTTGCTAAATTGTTCTGTTTTGCAGGTTGCTGCCCTGTTGCGGTTGTTTCATATAAAAGAAAAATCCCGCCAAAGGCGGGACTATACTTTAAAAAAACTGTCATTTATTATTCGGCTTCTGCAACAACTTCTTTTACTTCAGGTATCATGCGTTTCATCATTCCTTCAATCCCTGCCTTTAGTGTTATCATAGAAGACGGGCATCCGCTACAGCTGCCCTGCAGCATAAGGTTAACCGTTCCTTCGTTATAACTTTTAAACTGGATGGCACCGCCATCCATTTCAACTGCAGGCTTTACATAATTATCCAGCAGTTCCTTGATCCTCTTTACCACATCATCGTCATCGGCCATTACGGTATTGCTGGATTCCTGTTTTATCTGGGCTATTTCATCTTCATTTATAACGGGGCCGCCGGCTTCCAGGTATTCCTTTAAAAATTGCTTTATAGTGGGTATTACATCCTGCCAGTCTTCTGTTTCTGAAGTTTTTGTGAGCGTTATAAAATTGCTTGCAATAAACACGCTTTTAATGAACGGGAAACTAAACAGTTCTTTTGCTAAAGGCGATGGCCCGGCAGTGCTTTCATCAGGAAAATCAATGCTCTTTCCCGGGTACAATAATTTGTTGGCAACAAATTTCATTGTTTCCGGGTTGGGTGTCATTTCAGTGTAAATACTTATAATAGTATTACCGGTTTTAATCATTTTACTATAATTTGTCAAATACAAAAATATCAAAATTACCCCTGACCGGACTAAAAATTAATATATGAAATACTCAAAATATGAGATTTTTCGTTTATCGAAACTCCAGCCTCATACCCACCGTTGCTGTAACGTAGAACATGTTTTCCCCCATTTCGGACAGATCAGGCCTGTTTGCCACCTTTATAAGATTTTCGGGAATAACGTATGCAGGTGTTAAAGCTGCATAAAATCTGTTTATCACCAATACAACAGGCATTGAGAATTCGTATGACAAAATATTAAATTTATTGATGTTTTGGGTGGTCGTCGTGCTCCCAACGCCCCCTAATCCCCCTAAAATGCCTCCAATTTTATTTACATAAGTTTGTGCAAATTTCTGTGAGCCTGCATTTATGGTGGCGGTAGGATTAAGCGCAACCGCCGTTTTTTGCATGGAGGTTATTTTGATGATGAACAGGTGGTCTAAAGTACCGGTTGCACCAATATCCGTATTACCGCTGAATTTTATATCTCCTCCACCCGTAACATTTATAATATCATTTTTCCAGGTCAGGTTAACACCTGTTTGCTCTTTAAGGGCAGATTGAACTATTGTAGCAGTTGGCTTATACAAAAACTGGGTATAAAATACATTTCCGGAAAAATGCTGGCCTTCCGGAAATTTATAGCCGCCTTCAATACTTGTGCCGGCATAAGTAAGGGATTGGGCACTGTTTTGCGTAAAAATAAAGCTTGTGGTAGCATATAACCCAAATCTTGAATCGAGGCTTAGTATGGGGAAAAAGCCGCTGCTTTTTAAACTGTCAACCCTGCCCAAATAATTTAACCGTGAAACGTAGTTTATACTGGAGTTAAAAAGATTTTTTTTGTCGGCTTTTGAAGTGTCTGTTTTTATAGTATCTGCTTTTATAGTATTCTGTGCTTTTGTATTTAGGGCAATAAGCAATGGCAAAGCAATACACAGCAGTGGTTTTAAAAGTTTCATAAGTTATAAGGATTAGCGTTTGTTTTATAAATTTTAAAAAGAATAAAGGGATTAGGGTTGTATATAAAACTGTTGAAAACCTAATTAGATGTTGTTTTTGCTTTTGCCGAAGCAGAAGCGCTGGTATTATTCTTTGCTGTTATTTTTGTTGATGAAGCCTGCTTTGCCGCAGCAGTTGTTTTAGATTTTACCTCATTTTTTTCTTCCGTAGCCTGTTGCTTTACAGTGGTCGTTTCAGAGGTGATTTTCTGTTTTGCACCGTTGGCATTTACATCAGCATTTGCGCCTGCATTTGTGGTATTTTTAACTGCAGCCTGCGTTCCATTATTTCCGGTTGTTGCGTTGCCATTTGTTTTGGAACCGGCAGAAACACTTGCATTACCGGCGGCATTGCCTGCTGTTGTTACTGTAGTTTTTACATCATTTTTTGCATCCTGGGCAGTTGCAGCAGCTTTCTTTTTTGCATCGTCTGTTAATGTATTTGCCGCCTGCTCTGTGCCATCGGCATTAACGCCGGCGCTGCTTTGTGTATTGGCATCAACCGAAACATTTACACCCGCGTTTTGAACGTTAGCGGCGCCTGTACCGCTTGTAGCAGTGTTAACATTGACAGAGGCAGCATTAGTAGCGGCAGCACCTGCATTATTGGCTGCTGTAGTTGCAGAGGTATTTACTTTTTGTACTGCGTTAACTGTTTTACTAACTGCAGCAGAGGCGGCGCCGGATGCTTTAGATGCCGCTTTACTGGCAGCGGCCGCGGCGTTT
>Ga0207159_1005_pt1 | contig 66850 bp, 56 predicted proteins | sample Alteio_BWMinHeat_23_FD_153511 | JGI IMG/M metagenome (GOLD analysis project Ga0207159, IMG submission 153511) | Enriched cells from forest soil in Barre Woods Harvard Forest LTER site, Petersham, Massachusetts, United States -... | ecosystem: Environmental > Terrestrial > Soil > Temperate forest >... | reverse complement strand
TTCATACATACGCTCACGAGTCATGTCCTTTCCAAAGACAACTACACCGCAGCCATTTAACTTTCCTTCACAATCAAATGCGGGTGTCTCTTGACGTTGAAAGTGAATTTGTGTTTGTGCTTCTTGATCTATATAAACGTGAGTGCTATCAGCATATTTCACTTCTGAAGGGGTACGATTATTAAGTCGAGATTTATTCAGCAGTTTAATTCGTTCTTCTTGTAATTTAGCAAGATAATCGATCACTTCATTCTTGCGTTTATTTTTTGCTATACAAGCTAATTCCAATGGTGTTCTACCGATTTCATAACCTTTGTCATCTTTAGAACCATCTATTACGTCAATATGAGCACCTGTAGCAACAAGTGCTTTTATAATTTCTAGATTGCCATTAAGAGCCGCGTAGTGCATAGCGGATCGTTCATCTTCACCTGAGGTTGAATTAAAATCGATACTGAAATGATTATTCTTATTTAGACGATAGATGATGTTAATCAACCAAACAGAAATGTTTGTGTTGTCCTTTCTAGCAGCATACAAAAGTGTTTCGATAAAAGGATCTTCTTCCACATTGGTTAGTTTTTTTAATAATTTTGTATTTCTACTATTTATTTCTTTCGGATTAAATGGAAAATGTTTGTAAGCAGCATTGACTTGCGCGATAAATAGCACAAGGTCATCTTTACTATCATCAACAGCTTTTTTAAATTTTGTTGTTAATTCATGTTCCTCAGCTGGAATGAAGGTTGTCGTGAGAGCAGCTGGTTTTTGTTTAGCTTCCGCTGCAGGTTTATTTACTTTAACTTGATTACCCATATTTAATTTATTGTCAACGACTGACCGTGGTTGTTTTTCTTCAACTGATGGCATAGCAACTTGTTGTGCAGTAGCTGCTGGTTGTTTGGGTACACCATATTTTGCTTCATTTTCTGCAGCAACTTTACTAGCTAATATTTTCAATTTATTGATGTTAACTACTTCAGTCGCACATTCAGAATTTGAGGCGTTTGATCCACTCATGGATAATTCTAACGCAGCTTGTAATTGTGCTTCTTCATCCTCTACACCAACGCCGAGCTGTGATTTTGCTTCTTGTGCTGATAATTTCAAAACAGCTTCCAGTTCAGCATCAACCAAAGGTGGTGCAGATCTTGATGTGAGAGCTATAAGACGCTGTACTTCGGCTTCTTCATCATAGCCAGCTGGCATCACTGGTGGCGCGGAAGTGGCTCGGTTTGTTTGTGGTTGGATGAAAGAATTGGTAAATAATTGTGGGTTAGGTTCTCCTATATTATTCATGGTAATGACTTCTCGACCTAAATCAATGCCAACAAGATTATTGGCGGGGCGGGCTGGTTGCTGGTGATGTCCATGAGGATGAGTATTGGCAACAGGTGCTGGCGCGCCAAATACAAGAGTAATTTGATTGAGTGCTTTTCGCCACATAGAAATTTCTGATTGATTTCTATCACTTCTTTGAAGATTGTTAATAGTTCTATTAATACTTTCTGTTATGCGTTGAGTATTTACATCATTAATCTCACTGTTCCACAGAGTTCTATCGTGCATATTTTGATCAATCAACTGATTAAGTAAGAGCGCATCCTCTTTAGTTTCGACAGCAGACGGAATAATCGATCTATACGTTACACGCGCAATATTGTTATTTAGCATAATTGGATACCTGTTTGTTTCAATGAGTTATATTTCATTATTATGTGCAAACTATACACAATAAATATTAACATGGCAAATTAATACCATTATATTTTTTTGTTTTTGTTGTCGGCTATGATACCAGCTTACATATTAAATATTTAGAAGATACATTGAAACTGACGTAAAAAGGGTGCCAGCCAGATTCGTCCGTAAATGCAACACAAGGATTATTTGATTAGTTTTCTATCAATAACATACTCACCATATAAAATAACGTTGTCCCACCCAATTGGACTTACGTGCGGCAACATTGCTAAACAAGCGGTATCCAATTCATCACCTTCCAATCATCAGCCGTTGAAACAGCAATGCATTTAAGATTCGTCGCTGAAGAAAAATTGGCAATTATATTAGTAAGAAAAAAGATCTCTATTGTACACTTCGCACCGAGTTGTAATGCTGCTTTATAAGCGTCATTAATAACCCAGCCTGCTTCCTCAAAAGCTCGATGGGTTACGATAAAAAATCCGTCATATTGACCTGTCTTTGCCAATTCTATTAATCTCGGTGACAAATGGTTGCCACTCCAATTTGGTCTACAAGAAAATAGACATCCATCAACATCAACAGCAAGATACCTTGGCATTTTATTCCCCTAATCAAGTAGTATTGCTTAATCTGACTCGATGCCCTGATGATGACGTGATTTTAATACTAGATTCATTCTGGGTGACAATCGGTAATTTGTTAGCTGTAAAAAGCGTACCTAACGCGCCTGTAACCGACGGCACACTGCTTGACGTAGCAGCTGAAGCACTTGTCAAAGAAACACTGGTAGCGCTTTGAGATGCTTGCGAGCAGCTTAGTTGAGCACAAGAATTTTTATGATCACTTATTACCTTACAAGATAACATTACATCGATGATTAATAGAAAAATCAATAGCCAATCTGTTTTTAAGGAAACTAGTAGAACATATCATTTTTCTGGCGGATTAGCTGTGATATGCAAGCAAAAAAAAGAGAGTAAGGAAAATAAGGATTGGCGTCTCTTGACTCACCCTGCTTGTGATGCTGCAAGAATATATGTTTATGCGCATCATTTTAAATTAGCTGAACAAGTCAAAGTTATCCAAAAACTAGCAGAAAGTTTTGCTAAAGAAAATATATTGATTCTTCAAAATAAAATAAATGATTCTCAACATAGTGAAGAAAAGATTGAAATGCTAAATAATTTCATCAACTTTATGGATTTTTTTGAGATAACACCTCTTTTTCAGAAAGAGACGCAAGCTCTTGTGACCCATTTTCTCAATAAAATAATAACAGCAGATCTTTCTTTTAAAGTAACGGGTGAAAAATTTTATATATTTGGCTATGGACAAAAACCGTCTCCTGCAAAACGGCTGCAAGATTTGTTGATGATGTTAGACGCAAATGGCTTTTTGACAGCTGAAATACTTTCTTCTGTGAAAAAAATGGTGTCTGATTGGACAAACTTTTTTTCTAGCATAGAAGCACGAGAGGCAACCTATGCTAAAAATCTCAGTATTTATCTCTCTGTTGCTGCATATGTTGGTACCTCTGTTGAAACAATGAAAGCTGTGTTCTTAGCATGGAGTGTAAAAAAAGAGTTTAACCGCGAGAAGCATCTCGATTTTATTGATGTATTACATATAAGAGGTTTGCTAACTGATACGAATGTGTTTAGCCGTTTGATAGAGAATTGCGCGTTAAGTCATCGAAAATACGGACAGATCTACTATTCATTATCCGATTTAAATGCCATCGTTGCACAAATTCGTAAGCACATGGAAATTAGGCCAGAACATGCGAAACTGATTTACGAAAAAGCAGAGATCATTCTTAATAAGTTTGAAATCAAAGAGTATGACCCAGTAAAAACCGTTGAGCTTATGGCTGACTTTGTGAAGTTAGGTGTTCCTGGTGATATTCCGCAACGATTGAAAGACGCTTTTTCTAAAATAGTTCCTACCTCTGGTTGGAAAGAATCGCTGGTTGCAGATATAGAATTGGTTAAAGAATTTCTTGCGAGAGAAAATAAGGCTGCCTCTGAGGCAAGCACGGTGCATGCTGAAAGTAAGGACGAAGAGTATGTTTGCGAACGGCCAGGGTTGAGCTTTAAGTGCTAATGCTACGGTATTGTACCGCTTCAAATAGAATCGTACACTTGACCAATTAGCATTATGATTAGCAATAGAACTAAAATAATTGATGCACAAACAACATTTGATAATCATGTTGGTCGCCCATTGGCTACCGCTTTCATGACATAAACATCTTTACCATTTTGTTGGACTTTCTTAAGCAAATAATCATTGCCATCTATAATGTACAATTTGTTCGTAGAAATCTTTACCGCGTTGGATAAGTTTGAAATCATGCCATAACTTTTTTTATTATCTATATCTGCTATTTGCATATGCAGACTTTGTCGCATAAGAGGATTACCGCCGGACATCTGCGCTGGATTAAAAAAAGTAATATCATAACTAAAGTTTCTGCCATCATCCGTGGTGAGCTTACCATCAAAATACCACCATTCCATTAAGTTAGTGTAAGTGTAAGGGATATCTTGATAATGAGCAGCTTCATCTCTGGGAAAATTCAATGGAAAATAGGGTAGATTCGCATAACTCAGATTGCATAACAGAAATAAAAAAATTGCTATATAAAGCTTACGCATTTGTCGTTCCTTTTTTTAATTTAAATTATTTAAATACCCAAGCTGTCAGTTATCAATGCTACGGGACGACGGAATTTTAACACTAAAGATAAGTAAAACAAGATTTCAACCGCCGTGCAACTATTGGATATTAATGCTGAATGGCAACCTGAAAATCGATGAGACATATTCATCCCTTATAAAAAAGAAGGCGCTTTAAGCGCGCCTTCTTATTCAATCGATCAATATTACTCAACTAGGATAGTCCTAAGACATGTGTGAATTGATTGCCATAGTCAAGATTGGTATCGTCTCGTTGCAAACTCCAATAACCCATGTGCGTCACACCTTGAGTAGTCAGTGTTGTAGCAACTTGGTTAGCCAACGAGAGTGATAAGGCATGGCCTTGATCGTCTGTTGGAATCATAAATATTTCACCTAAATATTGATAGGCTTGTTGGGTTGAAATATTCAGCAAACTTGCCAGCGATTGCGCGCCAGCCGTACCACTCATCACTAAACAGTTAGTGCTCATGTTAGTGCTGGTTTGTGTACAACCCACATTGACACCATTTTCATCGAAGTCCATTTTGTTGACCCAGTTGAAAACCATCTTATTGTTATTTAATGCAAGTGTTTGCTTTAAGATGACAGGCGCACCCGTTGGTAAGCCTGGATAGGTAGTATCGCCTGAGGCAACTGGATCAGGAACAGTGAGGGTTAAAATGAGATTGGGATAAGCTTGTCGAAGTTTATAAGCCACATTGGCAGTCCAATTTTGCGCATTGGATTCTTCCAGTGCTGCACCTTCAACGTCAAAATCAATCCCAATAAAGCCGTAATAATTAATTAATGCGGAGATGTCGGCAACACCTTGATCGATGGATTCATAATCCCATGGATAAGGCGCATCCGCACCACCAACGCTCGCAATAGTATTGGGTGTGTTTTTAACAATTTTTGATATAGGATCACCTTCGGTAATCGCCCACAAATCTGCTTTACCTTCGGTTGCATTCCACAATATAAATGCTTCAACTAGGTTTCCTCCTTTTGGAGGCACTAAGCCTTGACCATTTGATTGGATGCCAGTATCTGCATAAGCATAAAAATTACTGCTAGAGGATGGCGGTGGCGCAGCACTAAATGTAACGGATACATTTGGCGGTGTGGATCCACTTTGTAAGGTAAAGTTTGCAGGAGAAATAGTTACTGTTACTCCCGGAGCAGAAGCGGAAACAGAAAATGTGTCATTTACTGGCAATGCTTGTGAAATTGGACCATTGCTTAAATTAGATTGGGTGAAGGTATTACCAAAAGCATCTACAATTTTTAACGATGCTTGCACACCGCTCGGCAGCCCACTTAATGTGAATTCAACCGATTGAGAAGGGACTGGTTGAGGTGCTTGATATGAAATTGGCAAAGGCGTTGTTCTACCTTGTAAAATCATTATCGAACCTGATAGCGGTGCCATATTGGAATATGAAAGACCATTCGTGACTTGAGGAAAAGTTAAGGTGTAATTATCACCGGCTGGTAAATTTTGGATAAGTTTCATGCCGCCCCAGCTAATCGTAATGTTTTGACTTTGACTGGATGTGTTATCTGTCAAGGTGCCGGTGACTGAACTTGCCAACCCCTGCATCGGAGCACTTCCTAAGCTGATTTGTAATGCTCCCACAGCAGGTGCAGGTTGATAGGTAACGGTTGAGGTAACAGGGGTACTGCTACTCACCGAAACGGTTGCGGGCGTCGCCGTGCCTACATAGGTTGTGCCTATGGGTTGTGGACTAATTGTATAAGTTCCATAAGCTAAGCCCGTAACTTTGTAGACAGTTGGCGAATTCCAAGAGGTATTAGTAATGACATAAGGTGATGACAATCCTGGGCCGGTAATATTTATTTGCGCAGGACTGGTTACGCCAGACATGCCAGTGGGGTTGACGGTTACATCCACTTCACCATTGGTTGGTGTTGGTGATGATGTCACAACGGTCAGTGTATTAGTTGCACTTGTTAAATCGAAGGCTGTACCAGACAAATTAATACCGAAATTTAACGTGAGGGTTTGACCAATTCCCAGATTGCCAGTTTGGATATTTAATACCGTGCTCGCGATATTGCCTTGATAAGTAAAGGCTGAAGAATTATTTGCTCCGCCCCACATGGCTGCAACATTAGTAGAATTACTTTGAAATGAAACGATTGCATTATTTAGATTTTGTGGTGAGGAACAATTATTGGTAACTGTAAATGTTGCAGAAGTATACCAAATGTTCGCCGGACTTCCTAAGGAGATTTTTGGCGATAAACAACTTAACATCGTTGGTTTGATGACAACTTGATCCGCATTAACGGTTAACATTTGAATTTGTTTCGGATTTATTTCAACTACGTTGGTTTCACTAGCTGCTTGTACGGATGGGAACCAAGAAAGAAAAAAAATCATGCACCAAAGAAATAGCGATTTAATAACTGTCATTTTAAATTCCTTTTAAAATAAAAATAACATTATAAACCTTGCTGCCTTAATTAGCATTAAAATGAATCGAGCTCATCTTATGCGGGTATTTTTGTTTATGCTCGCACACGTGCAATACCCAAGAACGAATGAAACAGATTGATTAGCAACCAATTTGATTGTAGATTATTCAGTATTGCTAATGACGCATATAATTTTCTTTTATATAGCATGGAGGCTATATGTTTCGGAAAAATGAGAAAACAGGCTCACGCTGGTTGTCTGGACAAATAGCTTTCACCTCTAGTTTAATATTGGGATGTGCATTGATTTCAATTGCGGCCCCGGTCTATGCAGCTACTGGTTTTATACGTATTAATCAAGTTGGGTATCCATCAAGTATCTCGTCGCGTGCCTACTTGATGACAACAAGCATAATCAAGGGTCTTCCATTTACAGTGAATAATGCTGGCGGCAGTGTGGTGGCTTCAGGAACTGTCGGTTCCCGATTAGGCACCTGGGGTTTATATTATGTGTATCCTATAGATTTCAATGTGACAAATGCGGGTCAATATACAATCTCGGTCAGTGGATCTGTCAGTTCTAAATCACCGGTTTTTACCATTGGAACAATGCAGAATATTTATTCTAATCTGCTTGCAAATACATTAAGTTTTTTCCAAAACGAGCGTGATGGCCAGAATTATATTTCATCGGTATTTCGTTCAGCACCGAGTCATTTGAATGATGCGGTTGCAACAGTATTCAATACGCCAAGCTTCGATAGCAATGACAATATAATTGGAAGCCTTAAAGCAACAGGTAAAACTATTGATGCTGACGGCGGTTGGTGGGATGCGGGCGATTATCTTAAATTTGTGCAAACACATAGTTATACCGTTGCGTTAATGCTGGTTGGTATTCGAGATTTCCCAAATCAAATGGGTACAGGTTCATCAACGTCTAATTTTACAGATGAAGCCAGATTTGGCCTTGATTGGCTGCAGAAAATGTGGGATGACAGTACCCAAACTCTCTATTATCAGGTTGGAATCGGCACAGATTTTCAATCTTTCGGCTACTTATCTGATCATGATATCTGGCGTCTGCCACAAGCTGATGATACTTATGGTGGTAGTGATAGCACATACCAATACATTCGTAATCGTCCCGTATTTGTGGCTGGGCCAGCGGGATCGAAGATCAGCCCGAATCTAGCGGGACGTCTTGCGGCTGATTTTGCATTGTGTTTTAGTACCTTTAAAACTACTGATCCGGCTTATGCAAACAAGTGTCTGTTCTCTGCTGAGCATGTATATGACCTGGCAAATACCTCGCCAAGTGGAAACTTGCTTACCGTAGCACCCTATGACTTTTATCCGGAAACCGAATGGCGTGATGATTTGGAGCTTGGTGCGGCAGAACTCTATCTTGCGCTGCAAGCAGGTAATCTCCCGGCGGGACTTCCTCACACTGATCCTAATTATTATCTGATGCAGGCAGCACAATGGGCGAATGCTTATATTAACGGGCCTAATGATCTGAGTGATAGTCTTAATTTATATGATGTGTCGGGGCTAGCCCATTTTGAACTGTATCGAGCCATTACCTTAGCTGGGAACCCAACGCTGCCAGTGACGAAAAACCAGTTACTTAATGACATAGCGAATCAGATAGACACATCTGTATCTCAGTCAAATGATCCATTTGGTTCTCCGATCGCCTGGAACTATAGTGATACCGTTTCACATGCGACTGGTCTTGCTGTGATGGCCGCTGAATACAACTATCTGAGCAATAGCAATACCTATAATGCTCTCCGTTGGATGGGTAATGTGCTTGGCGCCAATGCCTGGGGTGTATCATTTATTGTTGGAAGTGGTACCACTTTCCCGTTTTGTATGCAGCACCAACCAGCAAACCTTATCGGTTCAACGAATGGAAAGCCACCAGTACTTGTTGGTGCAGTGGTAGAAGGCCCAACCAATGCGGGAAGCTCAGGGTTTTTGGGTGGGATGGTCACATGTCCGCCAGGCGGAGGTAATGTTTATAAGCAGTTTAATGGAAATGGGTCAGTGTACAAGGATAATGTCCAATCCTACACAACTAATGAGCCAGCGATTGACTTGACTGCGGCATCAATGTTGATGTTTGCATGGCAGATTGCTGGAGCGCCGGTAAATATGCGATGAATCCCGGCTTATACCTAATACCAGAAAAGGAAATATAAAAAGGCTTCAACTCATACTAAAATAATGCTGTTGTGTTCCCTGGGCTACTATTGCTTCGCCGTAACGATTCAGCGCGTGTATATAGGCAGCTATGCGCATATCGACATTATTTTTTTCGGCTATCTGATATACAGTGAACTACTCGCGGCTAAAGCCGGCGAGCTTCCAATACTAAGCAGCTACTTTCGTAACGACTGTTCTTTTCTTTTTTGACGGCTCATTGCCAGGTGCTGATAAGAGTATTCTCGTATCAGGCTTACCCTCGGCTCCTCGTCCAGTATCGGGAGATAATAACACATCTCTATCCGATAACACTGTTCCAGTGTCTAAAATCTTATTAATTGCTCTGATCTTTATCACGAGGCTGGCATTTCGATCAGCATTATCAATATGTCCACAATGACCGCATTCGAACAACGCTTGGCTTCGTCGGTTATCGGGATGAATGTGGCCGCAATTCGCACATTCTTGACTCGTGTATTGCGCTGGCAATTTGAATACGGCTTTGCCAGCTCTATAAGCTTTATATTTTGTAAAAGTTTCCAGTTGATGCCAGCCTTTATCAAGTATGGCTTTGTTTAAACCCGCTTTCTGCGCGGCTTTGTTAGCAAGGAATTTACCGTTCGCCGCTTGTTTAGTCCGTGGAGCTTTGGTCATTTTTGATGTTGCCAAGTCTTCGAAGATAAATATTTTGGCCGGACTGGTTACCAACGAATGGCTGGTTTTATGACAAAAATCTTTACGAATATTGGCACATTTAGCGTAATGGTTGGCGATTCTCCGTTTTGTTTTGGCACGGCGTTTGGATTTCCGCGTTTGTCTGGCTAATCTACGTTGCAGTCGTTTTATATATTTTTCTGCTTTGGTTTTGCTATTCTTTTGTTCGCGAGTAAAATCGAAAGATTGATCACCCGCCTGCGCAGGAATAGCCACCCCGCGATCAATCCCGATGACATGATCATTTAAATAATCTCTCGTCGCGCCTTTTAGATAATCGAGGTGCTCAGCATTGCTCGGAAAATGATTGTCTTTCTTACCATCCTCATAACAAAAAGACACGAAGTACTGGCCACGTTCTTTTTTAATATAAATCGAGTTGGGTTTTTTAAATGAACGATGGGATTTAAAAGACAAGTAACCGATGTTATTCGTTTTAGTGCCGACAAATAATCTCGTAACACCATTCACTGCTTTGAACTCAAATAATTCACGAGTTAAATGAATGCTGCCTTTATCTGATTTAATCTTGCGCTTAGGTTTACCGCCTTGTTTTCGTATGAATTTCTGAAAAGTTTGATACCAGTTCACAGCCACATTACGGATAATTTGACTCGGGCAATCAAAAAGAAACGGCGTGAGTTCTTTATTTTTAAAATGTGAAGTCTTTTGATCAATAGGCGCATAAGTACCGATAGGATAATACTTACGAGCAAAGGTAGTATGATAACGTTCTTCGTCACACTTGGCGTTCCAGATATGGCGTGCACAACCCATCCACTGACTTAATATCAGTTTTTGTTTCAGAGTAGGATTTGCCTTTAAGCGGATACCAAGCAGCATACCATTCCCTCGTAGCTGAAGAGGGAGTATGATATCATTTTTAATCCATTAAAACAATCTAGTCTAAGGTTAGTATGTATCAATGGCGTACCGGCAGATCATGTGTTTATAAAAATAATATACATCTAGTATTTGTTACTAAATATCGTCGCAATGTGTTTACCCTAGAAATGCTTGAACGATTAAAAGTGATTTTTCGTGAGACCTGCGAACAGATGGATGGTGAACTTTTAGAATTTGGCGGGGAAGACGACCATGTGCATATGATGGTGGCCGTTCATCCTAAGCATGCGGTGGCCAATCTGGTGGGCAAGCTTAAGGGTAAATCTTCTTACCTACTGCGCAAAGAATATTGGGGCGCTACTAAGAAAAAACTATGGGGCAAACATTTTTGGTCACCTAGTTATTGTGTTGTTTCTTGTGGCGGTGCTAGCTTGAAAATAGTGAAAGCTTACATAGAAGATCAAAGAAAACCACCATCAGAAAAACAAGTGAAACAATCTAAAGCAATAGCCAATAAAATTTAATTACTCGCTTGACCCGCCCCTAAAGAAGCGGGACTGCGCGAGAAATTTCGTGCAATTTAGAAGATCTTGCCGCCGTCAACAGTTATTTCTGTTCCATTAATATGAAAAGCATCATCTGAGACTAATAATGCAATGGCTCCAGCGACATGATCGGCGCTAACCATTTTACTTTCTCCGAATGGGATAAGTGTCTTAATTAGGTCAGGATTAGCTCCCTCAGGAATACGAAAAGCACTACCTAAATCACTTTCTATACTACCAGGCATAACACAATTAGCATGCAATCCTTGTAGACAATATTCAATAAATAACGATTTGGTAAATGATTTAATAGCTCCTTTTGTAGCTGAATATGCTGACATCCATGGGTGACGATATTCAGCTGCTATTGATGAAGTATTAACAAGATAACTGCATTTATTTTTTAATAAATGGGGTAGAGCATGTCTATTAACGTTAAATGTTCCAGTGAGATTTACTGAAATTATCTCATTCCATTCATCAAGAGTCATCTCATGGGTATTATAACAACGTAAAATTCCTGCATTGTGGCTTAGCGAATGTAAACCACCTATATCTTGGCTTAATTTATCAATAACTTCACGGGTTTGTTCGAATTCAGCAATGTTACATTGCGCATAAACAACATTTACATTATATTTTTTTCTAATTTCGCTAGCTACTTGTTTTAGTTTATCAATATTCAAATCCAATAAAGCTACATTTCCATTTTCACTTGCAATACGAAGTGCTGCAGCTCGCCCAATCCCAGATGCTGCTCCAGTAATCATAACATTTTTATTTTTAAATCGTTTCATGCTTTTAGCCTTTTAGAGTAGTCTAAAAATAACGGAAAAGATGGTAGCAAAATGGGATAATCACTTCAATAATTTCCTACTAGTTCTAAACGGAGAAATAATAAAAAAACCGGTGATCTTAGCCCATGATAAATGGATGCTGGGGCAGGAAAAGACGCAGTTGGAGGGACAGCTAAAGCAAATGCAGACATTGATTACAGCGTGAATTAACCAAACAATTTAATTGCTAGATCCCCTTATTGTTAATTAGTTTAACCTATTGGATTTTATGCATAATTTATTACAGACAGGCTGCAATAAAAACTGGAAATATGCCACGCCGTGGTATAGAATATGAATATAGGAATGGAATATGCGTATTTTGAAAAATAAACTATTTTCGCAATGGGCAAAGAAATCAAGGATTACTGATAGGACTCTTGTATCAGCGGTAAATGAAATGGCACATGGATTATATGAAGCAAATTTAGGTGGCCATATTTATAAAAAACGTCTGCCGCTAGGACACAAAGGAAAAAGCAGTGGAGCAAGAACGATTATTGCATTTAAGGTAAAGGACAAAGCCATTTTTATATACGGTTTTTCTAAAGGCGAGAAAGCTAATATCACTAACAAAGAAGAAGAAAGCTTAAAAGACTTAGCAAAGGTTTATTTTGGTTATGATGAAAATCAAATTAATAAGGCAATTAAAGCCGGTTTATTAATTGAGGTGCATGCAAATGAAAAAATCAATTCTTGAAGTAGTACATGAATCCGCCAAGGGATTATTTGATATTGGTTTAATGGATGCAAAAACTATGCATTCATTCGATGTGAAGTGCTTGCCACCCGTTAAAAAATTAAGCCCGAGGCAAATTAAGCAAATTCGATTACGTGAAAAAGTCAGCCAACCTGTGTTTGCTGAGTATTTAAATGCAAGTCCATCTACCATTAAAAAATGGGAAACCGGCGAAAAGCATCCTACTGGTCCAGCTCTGAAGTTGCTTAATCTTGTTTCGGAAAAAGGGCTGGGAGTTCTTGCATCTGGTAGTTCCAATCAAAACGAAGGCGCAGCAACTTAGGGTTTTCTATGGCTAATATCAAACAAAAAAACGTCATCTATTCAGGGTATATTTGAATAGCTTCGGTATTAGAAGATGGTGGTAATGACACATAAGCGTAATCCTGATGGATTGTCAACGGTAGCAAAAAATCATCGACAAAGTACAATTAAACGTGTCAATAAATTTATTTATGATCTTTTAAGGGAAAAGAATGATTAAACATTCTGATAATGAATGTCGAGTAGTGGGAGCTGAAATTTGCCATAATGGAAAACGAATAACACCAGAACGTCCTAAAGAACTTAAGTTTGCAGACGCCGACATTAAGATCCACACATGAGCATTAGCTTGGGGCTAGATTTTTACTTCCCATGAAATTGATTTACCGATAATGTGCATCAAATCATTTCTAATTTCTTTCAAATCGCAATTCTTTCTATCAAAATCAGAATTTTTAAACTTTATCAATTCCCACCCTCTGCATTGCCATCAATTAATGTTGTAATTGGTTCCATATGATTCCTTCTCAATATGGAATTAATTTTTGAATGAAATATTTATTTTCATTTTCTTTAATTTCTGAATGGCATGAAATATCTCAAAAAGAGATTTGCTAGTCGGATTTCCATTTGGACTAAGCATGCGCATTAAGCTTTTTGGATTTTTATCCAGCATTGCGGACAAAATTTCAAATGAAATTGTAGCATTAATGTAATCACGAAGTATGGCTTTACCAAGATCAACATTGCCAGTTAATAATTCATTAATGGCTTCAGTTAGCATAGCATTACAAAATGCTTTATCACGATGGGCGCGGGCCATGACAGTTGTTTTGAAATCTTTAGTTAATGGCATATATACCTCTCATTTCTTTCGTTTTTTATAATCTTGCCAGTAGACCTTGGCTTCCGCGATATCATTCGATTGTCGCTTTTTCGTACCACCGCAGAGAAGAATAATTATTTCATTACCATCCTTGCCAAAGTAAACTCTATAACCCGGACCAAAATCAATTTTCTGTTCATATACGCCGCCACCGACGCTTTCAACCGTTGAGAAATTGCCAAGTTCTAGCTTATAAACTGCTTTGGTGATCTTGGCAGCAGCAACGCTATTCAGCCCCCAAAACCATTTGTCGAAAGGGGAGCTTCCATCTACATCAATGTATTGCTTTATCCTTATCGTAATATATGGTAACACATAAGTTACCATTATACAACTCGATACTTCCAGTAATCGTCCATATCGGCATAGAAATTTAACCTGGAAAAACTAGCGCGAAGTGCAAAAACTTCCATATTGAAAAGCAAAAAACGACGCCTTGGGGCGATAAACTCCTAGAAGCGATTTCTAATTGCTGTCAGTGATGCTATGTTAAAAGTATTAAAGCGATGGCGAAAGCATCTTAATTTACCCCTACTGCCCTCACCTGCAGATCTCTCCCCACCGCTTCCAAAAACCAAGGGCAATGGCGCCATCAAAAGCACAAATACCATTCGAAAAATTGTGCAATATTGTTTTGATCAAGCTAAAGATCAACTTATTAAAGATGGATTTATCGAAGAAGCGGAAACGTTGAATGATGCTACCGTTCATTGGTTACGCCACACTGGCATTTCAGATGACGTTAAAATTCGTCCGCGTGAACATGTGCGCGATGATGCCGGGCATAGCTCAAGTGCCACCACAGATAAATATATCGATATTGAACTAAGGGAGCGCCATCGTTCTGCTAGAAAAAAAACAATTTCTGATAAGGATTAATATATTTAATGAACTGCGAGTGACACTTTTGGACCGCTTTTGGAGTTAGTAGCCAGCGCTACTTTCTAAGGTGATACAACAAATAAATTACTATTGGGGAAACAAAAAACTTGACTTGTATATACAATCGTATATACTAATAACATATGGAATTCGAATGGGACAACAATAAAAACCTAATTAATATCCGCGTTCATGGAATTGATTTTCTTGATGCGTGTCGAATATTCGAGCATCCTATGCTTGTGAAAGGCGACACTCGAAAAGATTATGGAGAACAACGTTTGGTTGGGCTAGGTCTTCTCTATGAAACTGTTATCGTGATTGTTTTCACGAAAAGAGGCAATGCAATACGAGTAATATCACACGGAGGGCAAATCGAAATGAGCGCAAAATCTACAAAGAAAATTTTAAAAAGCCGGACTAATATGGCTAAATTACGTCGTAAGGATGATAAAAGCATTAACTATGAGGATAGTCCTGCTACCACAAAGAAATTCTGGAATGATGCCCAAGTTTTTATGCCACAACATAAAGTGCATATCTCTTTGAGGCTAGATGAAGACATTGTTAATTTTTTTAAAGAAGAGGGCAGTGGCTATCAATCAAGAATTAATGCTGTTTTAAAAGCTTATGTGAATTCGCATGCACATAAATAGTAATTTTCGAAAGAGTGGGGCAAGCCTATCCATGATGCTAATTTATTTAATGAAACTAATTTTTTAACTTATAACAATACATATGTCTAAAAATTTAAAAAAAGAACAAATCTGGATTGATGCTAAAAAGAAATATCGCTTATCGATTGAAGTGATTCAGATGGCTAAACGACTTGGAATGAATCCGAAAAAATTTGGTAGTATCGCTAATCATAAGCAAGAACGTTGGAAGCAACCATTGCCTGATTTTATTAGGTCACTATATGAAGAACGTTTTGGTACTGCTGACATAAATGAGATTTAATCAACCGAGAGTAACTGATTGCATAGCAAAGAAGTGATATGACAACTGAACCAGTGACAGGAAATGATAATCTAAATAAAGAAATTATCCAATGGGGTTACCAATATCTTTTAACTCATAGATATACACTAAAAAGTACTGTTCCTGAAGATGTACAAAACACACCTTGGTCTTATGTGGTACGCTTCGCAACATCGACGGGTTATATATATTTTAAACACACGCCAAATCTGCTAGCTTTAGAGGCCGGCATTACCCAGATATTACATGATCAATTTCATGCTGCTGTTCCAGAAATCATTGCCCACAATGCGGCATTAAATTGCTTTTTAATGAAAGATGCGGGCAGGCCATTGCGAGAAATTCTGAAAAAGCAATTCAATGCAGCATTGCTTTGCAAAGCCATCGATCAATTTACATCAATTCAGTTAGTTGTCGCAGATCATGTCGATATTTTTCTTGATATGGGCGTTCCTGATTGGCGACTAGATAAGTTACCCGATTTATATAAGCAATTACTTGCACAAAAAGAGATATTGATAGCGGATGGTTTGTTAGAGAGTGAAATTAGTGAATGTAAGGCGCTTCTTCCGATGGTTTCCATTTTATGTGAAAAATTATCCGATTATTATATTAAACCAACCATTGTCCAGTGTGATTTTCATGATAATAACATACTGGTGGACGATAAATCGCAACAGATCACTTTCATTGATTTAGGCGAAATAGTGATTTCTCATCCTTTTTTTTCATTGGTAGGTTGTTTGCGACAGGCAAAATTGCATCATTCACTAAAAGAAGGAGATGATGCGTATCGGCAGCTTTTGGATACTTGTCTTAAAAATTATATGACTGCTGAATCTGAAAAAAACATTTCAGATGTTTTTGCGTTGGCAAGCCTATTATGGTTTATTTATGAGTCATTGGCACAATATAGATTAAGACTCGCCTGTGATAAAGCGAAGTTTCTGTCATTTCAAAGGCATGGAAAACTTAGTGGTAGATTAAAAGAATTTATAACTGCATGTATTGCTATTGACAGGGATTGAAATGATGAAACCTCTTGGATAAAGAAAATTATAGTGATGGAACTATTTGGCAACGACGGTTTGGCGAGAATTAAAAAGTATATTTAAATTTTAAAGACAGGAATGATATGGGAATCTTTTTAGAAACGGAACGATTAATTCTTAAAACAACAGAATTATCAGATCTCGATAATTTAGTAGCATTGCGATCTGATCCTGATGTGATGAAGTATATTGGTGATGGAGCTACTCACACGGAAGAACAAGTGAAAAGCTTTTTTTTAAGCATTGCTATTCCATACCAAGAAAAACATGGCATAGGATTTTTTTCAGTTTTTGAAAAGGAAAGTGGAAACTTTATTGGGCAAGCTGGTTTGTTTCATGTGGGATATGATGACGTGCAACCGGATATTGAAATCGCTTACCGTCTACATAAAAAATACTGGGGCAAGGGATATGCTACAGAATTGGTGAAGGCGCTTATTCAATGGGGATTTCAAAACTTATCCGTCGATAAACTTATTGCTGGTACTGAGCCAGAAAATATTGCTTCTCAAAATGTTTTAAAGAAAGCCGGATTAAATTATAAAGGTAAAGTAAAATGGCACACCGGGAGGGAATTATTTTTGTATGAAATTTACAAGCAAAATGCTTAGAATATTTACAGCACAAATAAACAATTCCAAAATTTACATACATCCAATGAAGGATGAAAGAAAATGGATCTCAAAGAATTCATAAAAACTGTTCTTATAGACATTGTTGAAGGTGTTGAACAAGCGAAAATGGAATTAGATAAGAAGGCAAATTATATTTGTCCGCCTATGGGACCAGCTTACGCAGATAAATTTGGTATTAGGCATTTTTATCGGATGTATTATAAAGCAAATTGATACTGATGTTTGTCTTTTTGGTGGAATGTCATAAGAACCAGAATATTTTGAATTTACGTCTTTTACTAAAATTGTAGTTAAATCTTGGTTGCCTCTTATCCCTTTTAATATTGCATTTGCTAATGAGATCGGCTTATTTGTAATATTGGATACCATAAAACTACAAACTACTTGTAAAATTGGTTTACCATCTTGCGAGCCAAGATGCCAATAATTTTGGTAGCCCGTATCGCTGTTGACAATTACTATCGTTTCGTTAGGAATATTTTTATTTTGGTTGATTCCATTTTTCGCTGAAAAAAATACTTTTATGAAATTCCAAAGGCAACTTAATATCGCTAAAGAGAGGAGAGCGCCAATGCCATCAAAAAGCCATGTTTTATTCGCAATTATCCAATTCATAGGCCTCCATAAGAACACCTATAATATCTATTATAGGCTATTTACACAAGCAAAAAATCATGATATTTTAGATTAGGTTTAGCTATACCAACCGTGAATAAATGGTTGATAAAAACCTTTTGATACATATTGTTTTGGCGGTATGTTTGGCCTATAATACTTATATCCAAACCCGCCACGCCTCTCAACGATGCGCACCAAGGCGGGTTATCTTTTTATGGAACAGCAAAAAAAGAAGTTTGAGCACCAATATTTTATAAAAGAAGTCAATGAAATTTGTGATAACAAAAAAGAAGATTTTATAAGTCATTATTACAGAAAATATAATGACCCTCGTCATCCACCAAGTTGGATGATTATGGAATGTTTATCTTTTGGTAAATGTACCAGTTTATTTCGAAATTTATCGGAGTTAAAAGACAAAAAAATGGTAAGTGAAGTTTTTGGTTACCACCCGCGAGTCGTTGAATCTGCATTAGAACCCCTTAGGTATACTAGAAACTTATGTGCTCACCATTCTCGATTATGGAATAGATGGTTTGTATATTCTCCAAAACATCTTAATGCTTTTGGAAATTTAAATTCTAAGCCAAATTCATTTCATATGCAGGCTTTTGTAATTCACAAATTAAATGAAGCTATTTCACCTGACTCTAAATGGAAAGATCGTCTATATCATTTATTTGAAAAATATTCAGATTATGTACCATTTAATTTAATGGGGTTTCAAGGCGATTGGAAAAATGATACTTTTTGGATTTAGAAAATGGCAAAAAAAATAGTTCCTATACCTATTTTTGATGCATTTAACCATCAAGTCATCTTAGAGTCACAAACTCTTAATCAATCTATACCTTTTTTTAAACAAGATATTGAGATTGCATATAACTTTTTAAAGCAATATAACGACAATCAGGCAACTGTTCTTAACTATCGAAAAGAAATCGAGCGTTTACTTCATTGGTCATGGATCATTGCAGAGAAATCAATTCTTAAATTAAAACGTGAAGATATTGAAAATTTCATAAAATTTTGTCAGAAACCATTGAAATCATGGGTTGGGACAAAAACAGTACCAAGATTTATTACAAAAGATGGTAAGAGAGTACCAAATCCAGACTGGCGACCATTTGTTTCGACTATTAGTAAATCAGAAATTAGTAAAGGAAAAAAACCTAGAAAAGATGGATATATTCTTTCCCAGAAATCAATCAAAGCAATGTTTGTAATTCTAGGAAGTTTTTATACCTATTTAATTAATGAGAATATTTCTGAGATAAATCCAGTTTTACAAATTCGACAAAAAAGTAAATTCCTTCGTAAGCAACAAACTACTCAAAAAATTCCTTGTTTGTCAGAATCTCAATGGAAATGTCTCATCAAAACTACACGTAAAATGGCTGATAAAAATACTGATCGTCATCAACGTACCTTATTTATTATAACCGCTATGTATTTGATGTATTTACGAATATCAGAATTTGTTGCAACAAATCGTTGGACTCCTATGATGGGAAATTTTTATAAAGATGGAAATAACAATTGGTGGTTTATGACAGTTGGTAAGGGAAATAAAGAAAGAAATATTACTGTCAGTGATAGTATGATGGAAGCACTGAAACAATGGAGAAAGTATCTAGGACTTTCTTTACTACCCTCCCCCAATGATCAATATCCTCTTATCCCAAAATCCAAAGGTAAAGGCGCAGTAACAAGCGTCCGAATGATAAGGCAACTTATTCAAGAATGTTTTGATGCTACTGCAAAAGAATTAATTGAGAAAGGTGAAATAGAAGAAGCATCCACAATGTCTGAAGCTACTGTTCATTGGCTACGTCATACTGGTATCTCGGATGATATTAATAAACGAGGAAGACCTATTATCCATGTTAGAGACGATGCTGGTCACGCTAGTATTGCTACTACTGACAAATATAATGACAGTATATTGCGTGAAAGGCACTCATCAGGCAAAAATAAAAAAATATAATTTGAGCGTGAATTATCCTAATTATCAAATTGCAGAAAACAAAGATCGTCAAGGTTATCGAGTGTTGGATCTACATATAAGAACCAACTAAGTGTTCAGTTTCTAAAAATATATTCATTTTAAATCTCTTTTCGCAAGCCATACTAAATGTTGTTCTTGATCACTTTCGCGTAATAGCAACTTAAAACCATTATCTTTAAGATATTTTTCGTAGATATCTGGATTAAGACTATAAAAATTAAGTTCTTGATTCAGCATAGTTGAACTGCTTTCTTGATATTCACTATCACCCGTTGTAAATTCCAATATACCCCCTTTCTTCAGCCATGAAGCAAAACGAGCAATCATTTTCGCATGGTCTTCTTTGGGTAAATGAAAGAGACACCACCATTCTACAATGGCATCAAATTTCTGATTAATACCGACTGATCGGATGTCACCAAAAATAGGCTGCATTAACGGACATTTATCTTCAGCTATTTTGAGTAACTTCTTTGAAGAATCAACACCCGTTACTTGAAATCCATGCTCAATTAAATATGAAGCAATAGGAAAACCTGAGCCGCACCCAACATCAAGAATATTCGCATTAGGTTTCAAATGATCAATCAATAAATCAATGTATTTTTGTTCGGTACTAAAGGAATCGCGCATCTCCGCAAAGCCTGATGCAATTAAATCATATTTTTTACCTTCGTCAGTTGACATTAGTTCTTCAGGAGAACCTGCTTCATTACGTCTAACGACAACTTGATTCTGTTTCATTTCAATTGTATGACGTACACTTGGATTAAGTAAGGCGTTTAATTCTTGAAGTGTGCTGCCAAGCGTGCCGTTTTCTGCTTTCTTATTTATATAATATATCCAGCCATTTGCTTCCAACCATAGGCATAATCGATGTAAAAGGTAAAAACCAAGAATAATAGCTATTATAATTAATGCTTTTATCATTTAAGTGGATATCCAATCATACAAAATATAAATTGGTTAATGTTATGTTCACCTATCAAAAACAAGCTAAAGATTCTCAGATATTTTAAGTAAGTCAGGAATCAATATTTTCAATTTCACCATCGCCGCCAAAACTTGTTTAATCTCTTCTATTCCTGCATCCTGTTTTTCCTTAATGTCACTGGTACAGACGATCTCGATATTAAAAAGCATCCAGTTTACCATGCTCCCAAACACGGCATGCAAGGCAGCATCGATGAGATTTTTATTTAATATTCCACCTGATTTGATGTATGTACGCAACATAAGAGTATAGATTGATAATGAATCCCCACCCCAACTCAAACTTGTGCGCACAATTTCACGAGTTGGATTCATTTTTTTGGCTGATTCCCAATCAATCAAGATCGGTTGACCAGCTTTATCCCAAAGGATATTGTTTTGATCTAGATCACCATGAGTAACGACAGTGTTTTCACTAAGCACAGGGATAACAGCTAAATAACTATCATTCACGGTGAGGATAAGACTTTGGTTTTCTTTTAAAATTTTTGCAAAAGGACAGTTGAATGCTACTGCTCTGTCAATCGCTTCTATAATACTTTCGTTGGAATGTATATCAAAGCGAGGCGCCTTAATTTCAGGAACACTCAAATTAATGCTGTGCAGTCTTGCTAGAATTTCAGCAACCTTGAAAGCGTGAATTTCTGAAATTTCATTTCGTTCTAAGTGATGTGCTTCTACCCATGGATAAACTAAATATCCTGTGTTTTCTATAATATTAAGATGCTTTCCAGACTTTTCTAAAGCGGAAATTGCTGAGATTCCTCGCTGCATGAATCGATAAGCTATTGTTTCGCTCAATTCGTATTTAGTAATCATCTTTTCGTTATTTAGATCTATATCAGGTGCAAGCTGCTTGATCGCATAGCTCCCCTTTTCAGTATTGACTCGCCACATAAGGTGTCCGCCACGTCCACCGGAAACGCTTATCACCGTTTCATCCGGTGAACCGAGTTGCAGTTTAGTGCAAATCAACTTTAAGTGCTTTTGGTTCATCTGTGTTCTCTTATAAACTTCAAAAATAACACCATCTTGTGACGTTTACCAAATTAATGGCTACTCATATTGACCCATTCATAATAAAAATCACCTTCCTAATAACAAGGTAGGTGATGGTCTAGGTAACTGCGGCAATTGATTATTTTGAGGAGGAAGTATTGCGCGTGAATGAGCAGCAGGAACAAGAAGAAGATCATTTCTCGTACCAGAACTAAAAAATCGCATTGGTTGTGCAGAAGCGCCAGGAATTATTTCCTGTAATTCCTTTTCCATAGAAGAAAAATCTTCTAATAATTCATTCATCCTTTCAAAAACGGTATCAACCTTAATTTGCATTAATTGATTAATTTCATGTTGCCATTCTTCTAATGATTCTGCTACTTCATGACTTAACCAGCGTTGATCGTGAAAACTTAATTTCGCATGATTTTTATTTAAATTCTCAGCATGATGTTTTAATGCCGATAGTTTTTCTCGCAAATCACTTAATTTTTGTGATATACAAAAAGCATCTGCACATTGCGCCAATCCAACAAATGCTTGTTGTGCCGGATCTAATTCGGTTTTTTTATCATGCCCCTTGTGCGACGCGGCATTGACAAGTGATTTGATGCCGCTTACTAATTGCGATGCCCAATATATTCCTACAGAGACCAAACCTATAGTACCATCTAGATTTTGAAACGGTGATGACAAAGTGGGTGTATATACCAAAGAAGTTTTTTCTCCTTTGCAATAAATTGATTGTCGACCATCGAATTCAATTGGCTTACATGGAGACCCATCAGATTGATCTTCACTAGGAAAAACTGGTTTAAATGGTATGGTTGCAACCGCAGTTTCATCAGGTGGTAATAAAAATCCTTGGATACAGTAATCAGCATTGCAGTATTGTAAGGTAGGCACACCATCAACTACTTTCAGCTGAGGATTTTTAATTGTGATACCACGTGTAGGGCTTGAGGTTCTTGTCGTATCAAAAATCGGTGCTGCGTCAGCCACAGGTACAGATATCCCAAAACAGGTGTTACTTATATATATCCCAAGACAAGGGGTTGATTGTTGTTGGTTTGCATTGGCAGATTCCTTATTTTGTGTTTTTTCGCTCTCTAACATAGCTGCCGCATCAGCTTCCATTGTTTCTGCCAATTCTACGGCTGAAAAATCCTGATAATGCGCTACACGATTTCCTTGCAAGGTGATCCATTTTCCTGACTCGGATACAAGACTTGGTTTAAAACCGGCGTTATTCTGCGTTTCAAATACTAATCTGTTGTTTCGAGGATTTTCATCCACCACCTGGAGATGATGATAACTAACAAAACGTGTAATAGCATTATCCAAGCGACTCTGATCTTTATCGGAGAAAATATCACGACCTTTTTCACGAATGTTTATTAAAGTTTCATATACCTGAGAGGGATTTTGGCAGGCATGCGCCCTTCCCTCAACAACAAGCTGCATCACCAATCTATTACGTTTCCTCAGGTCAGTACATTTTAAAGATAAATCAAGAGCTGACTCACCTTGGTTATTTGTAACATCAATATTAGGACTCGTTTCAATACTTTGCAAAATGACTTCATCTTGGCATTTTTCAACTTCATCCAGCAAAGATACAGCTACTGAACTTGTCTCCTCATTAAGTAGATTGTCGTCATTAGAATTTTTTTGCACGGTATGGAGAGGGTCAGGAGGCGTAGATTTATTGGACGATGGAAAAGGTTGTGTTGGTTTGATTGCATCAAAAAATTTTCCTAAGCCCGGTAAAAATGAAATTGCAGTACGCAAAGCAGTTTCAACGGGGTGACGAGCTGTGCTGCTAGAATTTGCAGCAATCAGTTTTTCTTGATTTAAAATATCATTGTTAAATACAAAATATTTTATCCACCATGCCTGATATTCTACAATGGCATTTAGCTTAGACAAATCCGCTTCCGCCTGTAAAGTTTGCAGCGCATGCTGTATTGTGTGCCCATTTTCAAGCTTAACTGATGGAACTACTGATTCAGAAAAAGAAATCCCAACTGAACTTATCAGTCTGACATAAGCAACATTAACCTTATCTTTTAATGCGCTAAATGGATCAAATTCTGCCGAAGAAGGATCAAGAAATAATTTAGCAAAATTTCTACATGGATCAGTAAAAATCTCAAGCTTAAGCTGCTGATTAAGCTTTGTAGTTGCTTCTACATTCAAATATCGGCATTCAGTTAATACAGCTTTAGGAAAAGCTTCTTGTACTTTCAACCTATTAAAGCTTTTAACACCTGGTAGTTTTGCTTTATCTCCATCGTACAAATCAAAAGTCTGCAATCCAAGAGGTACGCTGTTATCCAGCTTTTTAATTACTGAAATAATATCAATTTTAATATCTGGGTTAACATTATCCACATAGGAGATAGTTACATTATATTTAAAATAACCATCAGGATAATAATAGGGCATATCGTAGGTAGCGATTATTTTTCCTTTACCTATTTTCTCAGCCAAAATATATTCGAATGGTATAGGGTAGCCAGCAGCTAACAATTCTTTAAGTAAAGAAGAAATATCCAATTGAGTGTCTGTGGGAACCACCCAGTGTGGTGCAACCATAAAATCACCATGGTTTGTGATTCTATATGTATTAAAAGGTTGAGCGTCTTGCCGTCTATGGAATTTAACAAATTTTTCAGCTGGGAAAGAGGAATCAGAATGCGCATATTCTCTTCCTAAATCTTCCATATCCCGACTAATATCTATTCCCAGAGCAGTATTATTCGCATTAAAACTTTTAAAACGCTCATCGATATAATCATTTATTTCAGTCATTGCCTGTTTATAATCAGCGAGAAACTGCGGCAAATTTTCGCGTGCCAATTGACATACATCAACAACAGCTTGGGCTGATGCAGTTAATTTTTTAATTTTATTCTGAGTGAGATTATTAACTCGATCTGGATAGCGAAGATTCGTCTTAACAAACAAATCAAACGCCTTCAACCATACACCAGGATGGGCAGGTTTACCTTTTTCGCTCTGCTCGCGGCCTAGTACATAGTGTAGATATTGCTGAAGATACGCTATATGATTAAACGGATCTTCACCCGCCAAAGTGTTTTCTAATTCAGTCACCGTAAAAGCGCTTGCAGAAATCCGTTTATTTAATGAATTAGTTAATGATGAAGTAAAAGCAGCATTGGCTGCCTGTTCATGCAAATAAAATTCAGCGGTACGTGTCACACGAGCAAAGTCTCGCTCAGTTAAGTCTTCATTGAGTTCTGCGAGCGACACTGCTTCATCAAATTTCTCTAGTAAACTTTCTTGTCCTATCTTCAGAATTCGTCTTAATCCAGATTCTAATCGTCCCACATGCTCATCTGTACGCAATTGCATATATTGCAAAGCTGAGGATAAAGTATCACCCAGAACATTGAGTGCTTGTATAGTTTGCGTAAAATAAAGATGTGCGTAGCGATCTACTCTATTAAATCGATCATGAGTATAATGCGCGAATTCATGCTGAAAGCGTTGCACTGCGCGAACTTCTAATAAAACGTCATGGATAGCTGACATTACTTGTTCGCCAGCTTCATTTTCATCGCTCAAGGAGCTAAGTAAATATGCTCCAATGGTGAATACAGCTGTTACGGGATGTACTGCTTCAAGCCCCATTGTAAGCGAAGCAAACGCCTGAGTAGCGCCCATGCTGTAAACACGCATACTATGATAACTAAATTCCACTAGATCTTCTTTCCCGAACTTCTTGCCTAAGGCACTGAGTGCCATAAACGTATTAGTCAGTAATTGATGTTTCATACTTGCATCATGTAAAATTGCTGCTTTGTGCTTATATTCAGATAAAATGTCATGTAATCGCACATAGCCTTGGGGCGGTAAATCCGTGGATAAACCACGTTCGCGTAGGAATTGTTGGGTGTATGCCATCTCCGCTTGGGATAGTACAGGTGGTTCTGTATGTTGGGTGTTGTGTTGAGTCAATTGTTCCGCGATGGAAATATCTTCTTGCATCTCATACTCAAGCTGATCATGCTGCTGATCTATGACATCAAAGTCATGCCGAATATCTGAGCCAATATTAGGATTTGGCATTCCACTAAGTTGAACTGGAATATCCACCATACCCTCTGTATTTGATTCTTCGTCATGATGAACAGTAGTACTTTGTTCACGGAACAGCGCTGTAGGTTCTACAGCAAGTCCACCAGCAACATAATGTTCCGGATTGTCTGCTACTTTTACTGATGCAGGACGCACGATAGTAGTTGTACCGTCTACATCGTCAATTCTATGGAGTAGTGGCTTATAATCAGTATGACTCGGTGTATAACTAAATGTATTTTTTGCAGGAAGCCCGTGCTTAGCAAATACGTGTTCTACATAAGACCCTAGTTTCTCACCCCAAGTTAAGTAATCAGCGAAATTATTTATTCCAATGATCTGACCATATGCAATGCTGACTTCTCCTGCTGCATAAACATGCTCACCGTTGGCCATCTCAAAGTGGATATCAAAATAGCCGTCTAATCTAGATTCAGAAGCCACATTCAAACCCTTTTCCCTGGCTATTATTAACTCATGCTCTTTGGTAATAATATAATTAAAAGAGGTTGGCTTAATAAGCTTATCTTGAACGGTGTTTCGTATATCTTGTAGAGTTATCACTTCCCATGGAGCAGAAACTTTAGGCAAATCGCTCGGGGCAGGAGTGGGATAGAAAAGGCGTGGTTTAGAAAATTTCGCAACATTTATTAGATCTCCCAACCGATTAAATACATATCCTGGAAGCAAGGCGGAAGAAATGATCTCCGAAAAAATTCTTGTTCGCTCGGGACCTGAAGCCGCATGAAATCTTTTCACCGATGCATCAATAGCATCAAAACGTCGATCCATTCTAGCTTGAGCTTGCATCCCAATGTTGGGATTAATGAGAAATAAAAGTTGCCCAATTGTTCCGCCAGGAATAACAGTTTTTGCAAGCTCTGGTATATTTGAAGAACCAACCAGAATACTCCCATCAATGCCCAATGCCATGGCAGGGCGCATCAGTGTCTCATAAGGAGACCACATAGTAAGTCCAAAATTCCTTGCTGCATCAATTACACCTAGAATAACTGACTCGGGATGATTTTGTTCTCTATGATAAGGATGATTTGATTCGGCTGATAAACTGACAGGCTGATTTTTACTACTTAATTCAGGTTGCTCTGTTGTAGAAGGTATATGGCGATTATCCATTGATGCTCTCGTTTATTTTAAGACTAAATGTAAAAGGCTAAGAATGATACTCAAAAAATTACATAAACTCAAACTGAACTGAACCGCATTTTTTGCGCAAAACATTATCACAAAATAAATATGACATTGCCACAGGGTAAAAATACCCTATGCAAGGAAAATTTCTCATAACTCCGGCCCTGGAGATTTACTTTCTTTTACAAACCATCGAATGATATTCATCAGAAACTGCTGGTTTCTGAATATTTTTCTTTAAGCTTAAACCTTTATTAAACGAAAGATGCAAACAACTATTGGTAATATAGGAAGGATCAATTTTACTAACCTCCAATTCATACTGAAAATCTTTTTTTTCGGCATCAATGAATTATGGATAGGATTAAAACTCGACTTTGTTGGCACTTTCAGAAGACAATTTCAGTCACCAGAAGTCCTCTTCAATAGAATTAAATGCCCCGGAACGTTACAGCTGCAGGATAGTCACCATACCTTGACCACATATTAACCCTTTGATTATATGATATATTTTATATTTTGAATGAAAAAATCGAGTGCAGTAGCAACTAATTTGGCTACATTTTATACTTACTATCATCTATAATCAATAAAAGGTACGCAATCTCAATTATATGGCGTGCTTGCCGTGAAATTAGCTAAAAATAAGATTAAATAAATACCTCGACAGAGGAGTGGTTATGCTTAGAAAAATTTTTGGGCGACTATTGGGCTCTCAAGAATCAGGTAAAGAAAAGCTAGTTACCCCAGCTAGCAGTAGTTCTGACGTCGAAGCGCCCACATCAATTGAATCTGAAACTAAGATGCCCGAAGACTCAACTAGTCGGCAAGTCAGGCCTGACATGTCTGAAACAAAAACACCTGATGTTACTGAATCAAAAACGCCAGAAAAACCACAAGAAACCTCAGCTAAAAAAACATCTCCAGAAGATTCTATTACAGCATGGCAAATAGTCGCTAATCTTGGCGCAATCATTTTTGCTAAAGAAAATCGTCGCAATATTTACTCTGCTGCGCTGTTGACTGGAATTGCCTCGGCATTAAACATGGCCGCGCCCTATCTCATTGGCGAACAATTCGATGCTATTGCCAGCGATAGTTCCAGTGATCCATCCCTTTTAGGCATCGATGTCAGCGTTCAAACAATGACTTTGGTATTAATGGGAGTAGCCTGTCTTTCGCAAATCATACCTAACTTACGTGATCAATTATTAGTACCTGTTTCATCCAGAAGTACGCGCGATATATTAACAACGATCACGGATCATCAATTGAATAAATCACTGGACTATCATACTCGGGCACAATTTGGTGAACAGATGTATCTTATGCAAAAAGGCTTTGCATCAGCCTCAATAGCCACGCCAATGCTCACACAAATTGTACCCACCTTATTTGAAATAACAGCAGCCATGGGGATCCTTTCTTATCAGTATGGTATAGGAATGGGTGCTGGTATTGCCGGTATCACTGGACTTTATGCAGCTTATAGCGCAATGACCACCAAACCAATTATAGAATCACGCGAAGCTTTTTTGAAAGCAGGCAACGCAGCTATGCAAAAAATGGCGAGCGCCATCAAACAATACAAAAACATTTATGATTTTGGTAAATATCGTCATGAAATGAAAGCAGTGAAGGAAGCCGTAGATAAAGCTGCAGAAACAGAAATTAAAGCAAGCACAACACCTTTAAAAATTGGCTTGGGTCATATAGCGATTCCCCGATTAGGTATGCTCGCTGCCTGTATTTATGTAGGCAATCGTATGGCCTCTATGGACGCAGGTGAATTTACTCCACAAGATTTTATCTTCATGTACACGTATTTTGATAAATTATGCACTATGCTACCTGCGGTGGGCACTGCGCTAAACGGTATGTTTTCTACTTTTCCAGATTTAAGATTTGTATTTCGTGAATTGGTCAAGGAATCGGAAATTAGTGATCCACATCCTGATACTAAATTAAAAACAGATTTAGCTTCAGCCAGCATTCGTTTTGAAAATGTAACATTTGCTTATCCTGGCAAACCACCCATTTTTAAAAATTTATCATTTTCGATTGAAGCTGGTGAGTCAGTCGCCTTTGTAAGCAAAAGCGGCGGCGGTAAATCAACTATTTTTAAATTATTGTACGGCTATATTGCTCCAACTGAAGGAAAAATATTTATTAATGGCCAAGATATTTCTACCGTCAGCCTCAAATCATTACAAGAAAGTATAGGGTCCATTGCGCAGACACCGAATTTATTTAATGGTAGTGTCGGTGACAATATTCGTTATGCTGCTCCCGATTCTGATGACGTAGACGATGCACAAATATGGGAACTTGCTGATAAGTTAAATTTAGCTGAGTTTCTCTCATCATTAGATAGAGGATATAAATTAGAACCATTAAATGATGAACTACCACCCGGCGGCCCAAAAGACGATGAATTGACTGAATCAAAAATATTTATCTATCGTGAACGTGACAATCCCAGACTTATGTATGCGTGCAAATTACCGAAATCAGATGAATTTCCAGAAGGAGAAATTATCAGGGCCCCCATTGTTGATGAACATGACCCTAGTCCAATTGCTGATAAATTGGAAAAATATTTTGTTGAAGAAATTTTAAATGAATATCCATTTCCTGTCATTGATCAAGATGAAAAAAATGAATTCCTTGATTTATTATTAGCTAGAAAACATATTCAAGAAAAGCGTTTAGAAACCCAAGTCGGCGAAGATGGAAAAGCATTATCAGGTGGTGAACAACAGCGTGTGGCGATTTTAAGAGGTTTATTGAAACCTGGACCAATTCGTCTATTTGATGAAATTACATCAGCGCTGGATGCCATGACAGCTAAAGATGTATTAGATGGTATAGAAAAATTAACTCAAGGGAAAACCAGGTTAACGATTACCCATACACTTGCCGATGCACAACATGTTGATAAAATCATTGTGCTGCATAAAGGAAAAGTCGTTGCCCAAGGTAAGCATGAGGAGTTACTAATAAATTGCGATCTTTACCGACAATTATGGAATAAGCAACATAAACAATCTCCAGCACTAGTTCCTCAGACTGCTCATTCAACTGCACGAATAGTAAGCCAAACTGGCATACCAGCTGAGCTATTGTTATCACAAACTGCCACTGATCCTATTTATCCAAAAACAGCGCCCGTATCAAAATCTGCTGCAAGTACCAGTGATGATGAGAAGCCCATAGAATCCCATGCACTAGATTCTAGTAAAGGTAAGTCTGATCTACCCCCTGCTTCACAGGCACCTTCCTAAGAGAAAGATTCCATAATAAAGCGGTTGAGCGAGTAATAAGAGAAGGTGGGTCACAAATCACAAAAGATCTTAGTTATCACTTTTTACCTTGGTGAAGTTCTTCATTGCAATGACAAACTTTCGCATAGAACAGTAGAACATTATCTTGAGAGAATTCGCAAACAGCTTGGTTTTACTTCTAATAAAGGATTAATTGCTTCATATATCGAACAACTGATTTAAAATTATGATGCTTATACAGTCTAACCTTCACTTTTTTTAGGTTGTGTACTGAATGGAGTTGAATACCTTCTTTCTTGGATATTTTTATTGCGTTTCACTTCCTATTTTTCTTTATTTTCTTGCCGAAACATTTTTTATAAATAGCTTCTTTATTTGTAGCAATAAACACAGAGCCACTGTATTGTATTATATGGTTAACCAGTTCATTGGCAGTATTTATAATTTTATCCTGAGTATTTTCTAAATTGAATTTATATGTCATCACTAACTCTGGCGCGTCAATTTTCAAACAATGACTAATCAACATGTACCAGCTTGCACCGTAACCGAATGATTAAATTCATCAACCACATCTGATTAATGTATCATCTGTCAAACTATTACAAGTTTTTAAGGCTAGATTCTCTTTTCCTTTAAGATACATATTAAAAAACTGCACTAGATAGGTGTTTATCGAATTCGTTATTTTCCAACCATTGCCATTTCCAAGTTGGGTATGATTGTAAATAAAAATATACTTAACTATTTGCTTGATCGGCTCTTTCTCGGCTTCAGTCAGTTGCTCTGGTGGCACAGGCGGAAGTTTATTTAGTTCAATATCCAGATTTTTAATCATAGAAGTATCAAGATCATCAATTTTTGTTTGTGCTTCATAGTAAGATAAAATCCATTTCTTGTCTTTTTCAATTAACACATACGTAGTTTTATCAAAAGCACTAATTTCTTCTTTTGTTGGTTCATGCGATAGAAATTTTATATCACAGCCTGCTTTTACTATTTTCGCAAGATAGTCTGCAACTTTACGATATGCCGGTAAATATTGCAGCGTTGACCTGTCACTTAAATTCATATGGAAGCTGTAATGATAATTATTAGAACTTGGTGTTAGACCAACTTCATAGCCATCGCTGCCCAATTCAATTTCTACAGGAACCATACGTATAAAGCTCGCTGAAACTACATCCATGATCGGAAGATTGGCCTTTTTGATAGTGGAGTTTCCTCCCACATCTAAAGTCACCGCTGCTTGCAGCCATTTCGGATGGGTCTGCACAAAATTATCGACTACCAACGCACCTAGTGAATGGCCGAAGGCAGCAATATGTTTCAAATCCATAGCGGAAAAAATCAAATTATCCGCATGTTCTTTGTATATTTGTTTCAAAATGAATGAGAAATCACCTGCTTGTATCGGTAGAATATTTTTTAAAATTTCATTTATATTCATTTGTGGTGATGTTTTGATGATATGCTTATTAGGTAATTCGATATCACCACTAATAAACGGACTATTAATTCCAATAACGATATAACCATGACTTACCAATTCAGTGATAAAATTTTCATAAGTTTGTATAGAACAGCCATAACCAGGGCTAAATAAAATTACTGGGAAAATTTTATCTGTAATGGGTCTCGCATTTGCATACGAATAGCTTTGAAGTTGATTTAATTGCGCGATTTCATGTTTAGTGATTTCAGGGATTTGCGTAAGTATTTCTTTTTGTGCTGCTATAAAAGGATGGTAATACTGTGAAGTTTTATTTGTTAAACTCGGATAGTAAACCCGTGCTATGATTTCTCGACAATGTTGAGGGTTGTTCTGGCTATAGTCGCTACCGTTTTTGCCGGTAAACATGGGATCGGGACAAAGGTTTTGATTAATCCAATGAAAATCTCTGAATGCTATTCCATATTCGCCAGTGGGTTTGGATAAATAGTTTTTATTTGATATGTCGGTAGACCAACAAATACTGTGTGCCATCAGTAATATGAAGATAAATAATTTTTTCATATTTTTACTCGGTAAATCTCTGCTTTCTGATGATCAAGGAAAATACGATTTTACCAGTTTTAATATTTTTGTCCATTTATTAATACACGAAATACTAATCAAAAATTTGTGCTGACAACTAAGGTAGTATCACCCTATCAATAATTATGTAGGCCAGTTACAGTTTTTTATTTAAGTAATATCGAGTATGCCCAGGCGGGCAATCTTTTAATGTTCCAAATATTTCATACCCATTCTTTAAATAAAAATCTTTCCCTTGAAAATCAAATGTATCCAGGTGTGCTAACTTGCATCCTAAATTTCTTGCTTCATCTTCAACACGATGAAGCAACTGCGAACCGAGTCCTTGGTGTCGGAATTGATCATCAACCCAAAGAACATCGATATATAAGCATTTCCAGCAATACAATAGAGAATTAATCCCTGCGATAATAATCCCATTATTTTTTATAACATAATCAATACGGATAAATTTTTCAGATTGAGTAAATGGAACTTGTATTGAATTGAATCCCACGATTTTATCATCAACACAATCCCTGTCTTCTGACGTACTTTGCTCAATGCTAAATTCATAATTCTTATCCATATAATAATCCCGCTAAATGAATTGCCCAGCTTGGATCGCTTTTGTCTTCCATTGACCATGATGCTGATAATATTAATCTGACAAATACCCAATCCTTAATGCGTTGAAAATCGAGATTAGATTTCTCAGAAATAAGTTGGATTCTTGTATTGAATAAATTGCGTAAATCAGAATTTTTTAATTCAGTAGAATGAATAAAATCAAATGCAGCGATTTCAAATTCCGCTTCACCAACTACCCCCTTCGGATCTATTATTATCCATTCGTTGCCATTGTTTAAAATATTATCGTGGTGCAAGTCTCCATGCAGTAAAAGTTCGTTTTTTGATGTAGTTAATAAATTATTTTTTAACTGTATCGCTTTGTTCAACAATGCCATGGGTAATTTATCTGAATTTGCCTGATCAATAGCACTCAACCATTCTCGGATATATGGAAATGAGTGGTGCTCAGATAATCTTTGATTATGAAGTTTTTTCATCGTTTTTATATACGCATCCATAACATAATCATATTCTAACGGATACAGTGATTTTAAACTATTGCCTGGCACAGCCTGCTGTAAGAGCAATGCGTTATAATCTGTATGGTGGTCAATTAACTCTATCGCTGCATGGCCATTAAAAAATTTTAAAGCGCGCATTTCACCTTCAACCACAGTTTTATCGAATCCTATTTTTAAGACAACCGGCAGATTGGATTCCGTCATCGTTTTTGCAACAAAATGAAATGACATATTATCGACAGGCTGAATGTTTGTTAATTTCCATAAATCCCTTAACTTATCCACTACGGTAGGTAAATCAGAAATCCATTTCCGTCCTTTTTTACCATAAATATTTTGCATATTTTGCTTTAACATTGCATACCCACAATGCGGAACTTGTTTTAACATCACCATCAAATTTAATTTAACTTTTTTATGTAATGCGTTTTCAGATTCAATAATTTTATGATCTTTAAATCCTAATTTTTTATAGCATTTTAATGCTTTACTATTTTCAACATCAGGATCCACTACGCAATATGAAAAATGAGGCCAAATTATTTTATCTAAAAATTGTTTTATTATTTGGCCGCCATAGCCTTTTCCTAAAAATTCAGCTTCGCCTATAAATAAATCCATTCCTGCTCCTTCCTGAATTATGGATTCAGGCAAATCTTGCTTTGGCCAGGGAAAATATTTTATAGGATAATACTGTACATACGCTATGGGGGTTCCCTTACCTAGAACTAAAAAAGGATAAACTGGTTTTTCACCAAAAATATATGGCTGTAATTTTTTTAAAACTTCATCTTCTGACCAACTTCTTAAAGAATAAAATTCTTTAACATGCGGCAAATTAAACCATTTATGTATTAATGAAATATGTTCTAATTTTAGTTTTATAAATTGTAGTTCTCTATAAATTTCATAATATGTCACATCGATCCCGTTATATTGAAACATTTTCACAAAATGCATTCCGCATTTTTCCAAAACACGGCGTGATTTTTCATTTTCTGGGCGCGTAACAGCAACAAGCTTAACTATATTTAGATGAGCAAATCCCCACTCAAGCAGGGCTTTTGTAATCTCAGTAGCGTAGCCCTTATTCCAATAAGGTTTTAATAGTGCATAGCCAACTTCTATGTCCGGTTGCGTATCATCAAATGCTAAATAAATAAGCCCCGCCCGACCAATAAATTCGCCAGTTGCTTTTTCAAAGACGGAACCTAAACTAAATTTATGTTTTTGATAATGCTTAATCGCGGTATGCAAAATTTTTTCAACTTCTTCGCGAGTTCGTACCCCGGTTGCAATATATTGCATGACATCTGGATCAGATTGTAGTTTATATTGATCATTAATATCTTGTTCAGAAGGCACCTTAATAATCAAACGTTTTGTCTCTAACATAATAGTCATATATGCACAGTTGATGATGTCTTAATAATTGGGTTTCGTAGCATTTAATTGACTCACATAGGTTGAAGTATTTTAAATCAATTATATCCTAGCGTTTGCTTACATCATATTGTAATTACAATTGCGCATAATCCAGAGAGAACCGATAATGATCACGATTAAAATAACGCCAGCAAATATAATAGACATTACATTTATTTTGCTCTGCTCCGTTTGCGTATTTAAACGCAGAAAACAAAGTACTTGCACAATGAATTGGATACAAGCTGCAGCATAGATGATGATAAAAGTTTGTGACCGAGAAAATAAATTTTCCATAACACTGCCAAAAGCGATCAAAGTCAGAATAATACATAAACTGAAGCCAATAACATAAATACTTAATTTTTTCTTGCCGGTGCCATAATCAGGTTGATTGACATCATCCCGCATTTTACAAAGCTCCCATTAAATAAACGATAGTAAATACAAAAATCCAAACAATATCTAAAAAATTCCAGAATAAACCTAGATACGTCATTCGCCTTTTTAGAATTGATTCATCTTTTACTAACGATAATTGAATCATCATTAATATAATCCAGACTAGTCCACAACTAACATGCAGACCATGTGTACCCACTAAAGTAAAAAAAGAAGACGCTTTAGCACTGTAATCCCAACGAAAACCTTCTCCAGCTAGATGAATAAATTCTTTCAATTCATAAATGATAAAACTCATACCCAATAAAAATGAAATGAGAAGCCACGCTTGAGTTTTTCTAATGCGATGCTGATACACATTTAACATGGCCAAGCCAAATGTAAAATTAGAAAATAATAAAAAAAATGTTTCTATTAATACATCGGATAGATCAATAAAATTTTTTAAATCGGGGCCAGGTGAACCGGGTAAATTCAATACGATGTAGGTAGCAAATAAACAGGCGAATAAAATGCAATCCGACATGATATATAACCAAAAACCAAATACATCAGTTGAATCACTATCATGATGATGCTCTACCCCAACTATTTGCTCACTATGCATTAATCATTTCCTTGAGATGGGCTAATTCAATTTTTCTCACTTCTTCTTTACTAATGGTATATTCAATATTTGTATCAAAGGTTCGCGCGATGATTGTCACTAACATACCACAAAAACCAATGATTCCTGGAATCCACATATGCCAGATTAAAGCAAATCCCGCAATCCCTGCGAACATGGCGATAATAAAACCAGCGGCCGTATTTTTGGGTAAGTGTATGGGATGAAAATGAATATTCTTAGGATGAATTCGTCCCTCTGCAATATGTCTCTCCTTTTTTTCCCAAAATGCATCACGTTCATTAACTACGGGCAATTCGGAAAAATTATAAATAGGTGCTGGCGAAGCGACTGACCATTCTAAGGTGCGCCCATTCCATGGATCTCCGGAATAATCCCGTAAAGCATGACGGTTTTTAATACTGACGATGAGCTGTCCAATTTGTAAAAAAATACCTATCAAGATCATCGTTGCACCAATCGCTGCGGTAATAAGATAAGGTTGAAACATGATATTGGAATAATGTTCCATACGACGCATAAATCCATTTAAACCCAAAATATATAAAGGCATAAATGCGAAAAAAAATCCTACTATCCAAAACGCAAACGCCCATCTTCCCCAATTTTCATCGAGTCGAAAACCAAAGGCTTTTGGAAACCAGTAAGTAATTCCGGCAAAATAACCGAATAAAACGCCGCCAATAATCACATTATGAAAATGAGCCACGAGAAATTCACTGTTGTGCACTTGAAAATCGATTGGCGGCACTGCCATGATGACGCCGGTCATACCGCCAATGGCAAAAGTGGTAAAAAATGCGATGACCCATAACATAGGCGTCGCTAGAATAATTCTGCCCTCATACATAGTAAATAACCAGTTAAACACTTTGACACCAGTAGGAATCGCAATCACCATTGTGGCAATGCCAAAGAAAGCATTTACATCGGCACCAGCACCCATGGTGAAGAAATGATGCAGCCAAACAATGAAGGACAAAAACGTGATAACGGCGATTGCATATACCATGGTCACATAACCAAATAATTTTTTTTGGCTGAATGTAGCCACCACTTCTGAGAAAATTCCGAAAGCAGGAAGTATTAAGATATAGACTTCAGGATGCCCCCAAATCCAGATGAGATTAATATACATCATGGCATTTCCACCTGCGAATTCGCTAAAAAAATGCATGCCAAATAGGCGATCGAGAAACAATAATGCCAGTGACACTGTCAACACGGGAAAGGCGCTCACTACTAAGATCATCGTACATAAAGAAGCCCAAACAAATATAGGCATGCGCATTAAAGACATACCTTTACAGCGCATTTTAATTATTGTGGCAATAAAATTGATTCCAGCAAGTAATGTCCCCGCTCCTGCTATTTGTAAAGACCAAATAAAATAATCAACACCTACATCCGGACTATAGTAGAGTTCGGACAAAGGCGGATAAGCTAACCAGCCAGTTTTAGCAAAATCACCTATCACCAATGAAGCATTGCATAACATGGCTCCGACAAATGTCAGCCAGAAACTTAAAGAATTTAAATAAGGATAAGCAACATCGCGCGCTCCAATTTGCAATGGTAAGGCGATATTTAACAAACCAAACATCATTGGCATGGCCACAAAAAAAATCATAATAACGCCATGTGCCGTAAAAATTTGATCATAATGTTCCGGAGGTAAATAACCAAGGCTACTTCCTGCTGCTAATGCTTGCTGTAAGCGCATCAGAACAACATCGGAAAAACCACGTAATAACATCACACCAGACAAAATTAAATACATGATGCCAATTTTTTTGTGATCTACAGAAGTGATCCATTCTTTCCAGATATAAAGCCATTTCCCATATATTGTAATAATTAATAATATAATGAAAAAAGCTAAAAACATAAAAATCGCAGCACCCATGATAATGGGTGCATCAAATGGAATGGCTGCTAAAGATAATTTACCAAATAATAATTGTTCAAACATCATTATTCCTTCTTATTGGTTAGACATAGAATATTGTTCACGAGGATGTTTAGTACCGAAAGTATTTCTATAAATTAAAAGTACATTTTCAAATAGATTATCTGGTGTCATGGAAAAATACTGTGGATTATCAGCGATAGTGGGTTGCAATAAATTTTGATAAGTCAAATTTGTTAAAGGATGAGCTGATTTTTTTACTTGTGATATCCATTGTTGCATTTCCTGCTGACTCGCCACATGAGTGATGAAATGCATATCGGAAAAACCATCACCATTATATAAGGCACTCATTCCTTGAAAGTCTCCCGTTTGGCTGGCTAATAAATTTAATTGGGTGCGCATCCCCGCCATGCTGTAAATTTGGCTACTTAATTGCGGAATGAAAAAAGCACTCATCGGTACGTTATCTGCTGTAATTGAAAAAGTAACTGACTGGCCTACGGGTATTTCAAGATAATTAATGGTCGCAATATTTTGCTGAGGATAAATGAATAACCATTTCCATGGCAGTGCAATCACTTGCACGAAAAAGGGAGGTTGGTTTGACAAAATTGGTTTGTAAGGATCCAATTCATGGGTTTTTCGCCAGGTTAAAATTGCCAGCACGATGATAATCACACACGGGATCCACCACCAGAGTATTTCCAGAAAAGTGCTATGGCTCCAGTTTGGTTTATATTCTTTGATTCGGTGAGCAACTTGATAGTGATAAACAAAGGTAAAACTCATGATGATCACAGGCAACACTACAATCAGCATTAAAGCGGTGGTATCAAAAAATAGCTGTCTTTCGACATGAGTGATGATACCTTGAGGACTTAGCATCCCAAAGAATTTTGACTGGCAACCCGTTAGAGTTAGTATAATTAACTCGATCATCGCAGTTAATTTTACAATCCTTATAAAGTTACATAAATTCATGGGACCCTTCGCATCCTTGTCGTGCAGTCCTATACTTTCAAATAGTATAGTCTAGTGTTATGCTTTTAAACACCCATGGATGAACATAGAAATCCCAAGTGACCCAAGGGGATCTTCTAAACTGCAAAAGGACAGGCCTATGATGAATTATATTATATTCGCACGTTGGTTTGGGTTAGTCTCTTTATTCTTGTCCTTAGGCATACTCTTTAATCTTGAAGATGCGCGTGAAATGGCGAAAAACATGGTGAAATCTGAAAGCGGATACATCATGGGTGGAGTATTACCTGTTATTTTTGGCAGCCTATCTTTATTATTTGTAAATTCATTAAAATTAGAATGGACCTTACTGATCACTTTAGTCGGCGCATCGGTGCTGATAATCGGCATATTTAGAGTTATTTTCGTCAAGCAATGGAAGATTTTGATAGCCAAAAATATTGAACAGATACCCTTTTTATTTAGTTTATTCGGGCTTATGTTTGGCGTTATTTTGCTTTATGTTGGCTTTATTGCGCAGTTGTTTGAATGAAAATTACTTTTTTTCCTTTCCAAAGCTCACGATCACCCCATAATTGTAACCGCCACGCATTAAATTCGACAATATTTTTTGAACATTAAATTGACATCCGGACTTACCTTTTTTAAATACTATTTAAATGCTTTGCGCGCCTCATCATCTTCAGGCGAAACCTCAAACATTAAGTTTTCATGGCCAAATTTTTCTATCAAGCCAAAAATAATATTTTCGCGCCAATCCTTTGGATCTTCAAAATTCTTATTTTTTAAATTTATTAATCCATACTGAATTGCTCATCTATTTCATCTCTATTTTATTTCTAAGTTTATCAATGCGTGAGTCTTTTGCAACCTGATCTTCATAATCTTCAGCCCGGACATGAATTGGTACAGATAAAGGAAAACAATTAGCGGCTGCTATTATTTTCCAGATGGCTTGGAAAATTTGCAAAATTTTTATATTATTAATAATGGCAATCAAGCATAAGGAGAGAGTTATCAATGCGATTAAAAAAGGGATTATTTTTAATTTTGCTAACAGCCAGTTTGGGATCAAGTACTACTTTTGCGAATAATTACTCCACACATTACAAACCCCAACCTGACTATAAAGGCGTATCACAACCACAACCCATTACTTACAATCCTCACTTCGGCGGATTTTATCTCGGAGCGAGCGTAGGTGCGATCAACAACTTTTTTACCTTCCATGACACCCTCGGAAATATTATTGATCCAGGCGAAGTCAGTCCAACACTTGAGGGTTTTGCTGGTTATGGCTGGCTTATTAATCCTCATTTTTATTTGGGTGGCGAAGTTTATTTAAATGATACATTAGGCGATGCAAGTGCTAATACGAATGTGTTAGATGGCGGCAGCGGTGGTACTCATGTGCGAATTCAAACAAGAGAAACTTTTGGTCTTAGTTTATTACCAGGCATGATATTCAATGAAGATACTCTGGGTTATTTCCGTATTGGACCAGCCTGGACGCAGTTTAATACCATGGTAAAAAGTCCCACTATGGAAAATACCAATCATAATACTCAACTTGGTTTGGAATTAGGCGTAGGTGTACTCACCCACCTCTCAAGGCAATTCGACTTGCGACTTGAATATTCACACTCCTTTTATCAAACCTATAGGACAACTGTGAATAACTATCATATGAAACCACCACTCAGTGATCGTGCCAATTTAGGTCTCGTATATAACTTCGTTTAAGAGGAAAAATTTTAACCATGCCGAATAATAAAAACGAAACGTTTGCTTCCGTCGATGGGGCAGAATTATTTTGTTATCTGGTCGGTAAAAAAAAACCCTCTGTTATTGTTCTGCATGGAGGTCCTGGCTTAGGTCATCACTATCTATTACCACAAATGGCAAAGTTAGGAAATTTTTTTGGCGCGATTTTTTATGATCAAAGAGGCACTGGAAAATCCAAAAATACCACCAATGATTGGCAAGCTAATCCTTTTCAAACTTATGTAAGGGACATTGAACAATTAAGAAAAAAATTCGGCATGGAAACTATTTCGCTATTAGCTCATTCATGGGGTAGTATTTTGGCTTCGCTTTATGCTCTTGCTTATCCTGAGCGTGTTGATAAGATAGTTTATGTAAATCCTGTTCCTGTCTCTAGCCATGATTATTTAGAATTCGTTAAACATCGCAGTCAAATTGTCGATAAACATAAGGATGAATTGACAGCAATCCGCGAATCATCCGCTTTTAAACAGGGTGACCCCCAAACAGTAGAAAAATTTTATCGTATTTATTTCAAAAATTATTTTGCAAAACCAAATCTTGCCGAGACCCTTTCTCTGACTATGAGTTCGCAAGCTGCAATAAATAATTTTAAAATTTACCAACTTTTTTATGACTATACATTAAATAATTCATTTGATCTTTATGAAGGATTAGCAAAAATAAATAAGAAATCCTTAATTGTCGCTGCAGATAAAGATGTGATTCCTTTTCATTATATGGAACAACTTCACACACATATTCCCGCATCGAAATTAATGCTTATTAAAAATTGCGGTCATTTCCCCTACATTGATCAACCTGAAATTTTTTTCGAAACTATTCAAAATTTTATGCAGTAAATAGAGTCTGTTTAGACCTAGTCCCTATCAATTTTAGTGATGCTGTAAGCCAATGCAACTCAAGTTACGCATAATAAAAATATTAATAATATAATTTTTTTCATTTTTGATGTTCTAAAATATCTCCCGGTTGACAACCGAGATAATCACAAATTTTTTCTAAGGTCGCCAAGCGAATTGCTTTTGCTTTCCCCGTTTTTAAAATCGATAAATTTTGCTCGGTAATTCCTACGACTTCCGCCAGTTCTTTGGAGCGCATTTTTCGCTTGGCTAACATCACATCTAAATTCACTATGATTGGCATAAAATTTCCTAAATAGTCAGTTGTTGTTCTTCACGTAATTTACCGCCTTCCGCCATGATCCAGGAAATTAAAATTACCAACAATGCCATGAGTATAAAACTGATGTTTGTACCATCAAAGGTCACAGCAGCGATGCTGGTCCCTTTCTTAATAAAATGATTTCGCCACGTTATATTTGCTGTGATTAATCCATCATAAATTGGATTGATTAGCTGACCGATTAATAAAATATAGCCAATATTACGAAGGTAACGCACATTCTCGAGCATGAAAATTTCGCCGCGTTCATAGAGTTGGAATAATTTAATTAAAAAATATAATACCAACATTTCTACAGTAGCCGGCAGCAGGGTAATTAAGAATCCCAATATTCTCGTAGTCGGAGTGAATGGCGCTAAAATGGGATAACCTTGCGGAATGGTATCAATGGTAAAGATAGCTAAGTGCAGTGGTTGTGGTGCATAAATCCAACAAACAGCGGTAAAAACAGGGATTACGATAAATCCAATTTGAAACAAAACTCTGAAAAACAAACTGACTCGTTGAATTTTATTCATGATATTTTTCTCTTTAGTTAAATTCGTAACGAGGCAAGAATATATTATTAATTATCAGATATCAAGTATATTTTATTGATTTACGATAATTAATACAGGAAGTCGATCTAAGTCGGATATATTAACCGGACACAATAATAAATTTTTAATAGTAATCATTACCCATTCTCGTCAATGCTTGGTCAAACATTTTTTGTAATCTATTCTCGTTATAAATAATTTTTTGTTGATTGGTAGACATTGTCGAATGCTTACGCATAAATACCACAACAAAAAACAGTCGATAAAAATCAAGACGAATTTGCGCCATTTTATCTAATTGCCAAGCCTCAGCCCAATAATCGGGATATAAGGTGTCATACCCTTCCATTTCCAATGCTGCATAAGTAATGCCAAGCACAAATAACGGATCACCAAAACACAAATCATCAACATCCACAATCCCAGAAATTTTTCCCTGATGCACAATAACATTTCTTTCACTCGCATCCCATAAAAAGGGAGTCGCTGGAACGGCACGTAAATTTTCTTCTAAACCTTTAGCAATCAAGATTATTTTTGATATTTGCTCCGCATCAAAAATAGCATTATGTTTTATTATATCCTTAAATAACTGTAATCGATTCGCGATAAATTCATACCATGACCTTTCTTCCGGAGTTTGCTCATAACTATTCGCAATACCATAACCTTTTCCTATTGGCAGCGCAGTCACCATCGCATGAATCTTCACAATCTCATTAGCCAAATTACGTTTATCTGAATCACTCAACGTTAAATAAACATTACATAGATCATTACCCGGCAATCGTTGCATTAGTAATGCTAAAAATGGCGAATATTTTCCGTCTAAATCAACCTTAATAAATTTAGCTAATGGAACCCCCAACGGGATTAATTTTTCCTGCCAATAAATGGCCGCTTCAAATTTTTTCTTAAAATCGGCATTAGCCATTCGAATCACATATTCATTATTAGTAGTCTTAACTGCAAAAACAAAATATTGATCACCAGTGGTCATTCTAATGGATGACAATACTTTTTCATGCGTCATTGCTGTAACAACTTCAGCAGCAATTTCTTCGTTAGGAAATGCGTTTGATTGATTCATCTTCTGCTCGCCGCTTTTTTTGATTATAATGACAGCTATTTTAACAGGAAAACCATCAAATGAAATGGATATTGTTATTGTTGGTAATTTTGATTCTTTTTATCTACGCCTATGCTTCCTCTTTTAATTCCGATTATTACCGCGGCCCAATATCCGATCATTTTGATGGAAAATTATTTTATAATCCTGTTCCTTATCACCAAAAATCTTGGTTAGATGTATGGCGCTGGCGATTGAGCCGTCATTCGCGACCGGAATGGCCGGCGCATGTAGATAATCTTCCTCATTCTCCAGTAACCACTGTTACAAAACCAGACCAAATAAAAGTTACTTTTGTTAATCATTCAACTGTTTTAATACAAAGCCAAAATTTTAATTTACTGACTGACCCTATTTGGTCTTATCGTGCCAGTCCGTTTACATCATACGGTCCTGCACGCGCACGCGATCCCGGCATTCCTTTTGCCTCATTACCGCCTATCGACGTCGTCGTCATTTCACATAGCCATTACGATCATTTAGATATCAATACTTTAATTAAATTAAATAATAAATTTCATCCTTATTTTTTGGTACCACTTGGGGATAAAACACTTTTAGAAAAGTCAGGCATGCAAAATGTCGTTGAATTAGATTGGTGGCAGGAATATAAATTAAAAAATGTGACGATTACTTTTTTGCCTGCGAAACACTGGTCGGCGCGAGGTTTAAGCGATCGATTTCGAACATTATGGGGCTCGTACGGCATGCAAATCGCAGGGAAAAATATTTATTTTGCTGGAGATACCGGTTATTCACCTCAATTTATTGAAATTCGCAAAAAATGGCATACGCCTGATCTAGCCATATTACCTATTGGAGCTTATTTACCGCGTTGGTTCATGCAAGATAATCATTTGAGCCCGGCTGATGCCGTGCAAGTACATTTAGATTTACATGCCAAGCAATCTTTTCCTATTCATTATGGGACATTTCAGCTCGGGGATGATGCATTTGATCAGCCAACTAAAGAACTTAAACTCGCACTAACTGAAAGAGCTATTCCGCCTAACCATTTTATTATCCTACCTGAAGGACAAAGTATATTTTTGAAATAAACTACTTATTGACAGACTGCTTTGAATTATGTACAACATTCAAATATGAGATATTTTTCTGGAGAGACATATAATGAAACAACGAGGCGGAGCCAGAAAAGGAGCAGGAAGGCCAAAAGGCGAACCTACCAAAGCAGTTCGATTGCCAGTAAGCATCATTCGGCAAATTGATGCCTTTATTCAACAAACGTATAAATTGCCTTTATATAGCTGCAAAGTAAGAGCAGGCTTTCCATCACCTGCAGAAGACCACATCACCGAAAGATTAGATTTGAATGAATATCTTATTAAGCATCCTGCGTCCACATTTTTTGTACGTGTATCTGGTAACTCAATGATCAATGCGGGCATTTTTGAAAATGATATTTTAATTGTCGACAGAAGTTTACCGCCAGCACATGGAAAAATTGTGATTGTCGCCATTGATGGTGAATTAACTGTCAAAAGATTACATAAAAAAGAAAATAATAAATATATCCTTAAAGCAGAAAATCCAGATTATCCTGCTATCGAAGTTCAAGAAAGCCAAGACACTTATATTTGGGGCGTAGTCATACAAGTGCTGCACGCCGTGTGATTTTTTTGGAAAATATTAAAGGTTAAATAAAATGACTCTTAAAAATCGTGGTGCTTTAACTAATCCAGAAGGCAGATTTGAAAAACAACAATACGAAGAATTTTATGATGGTTGGGATGTGGTAGAAGAAGAAATTTTACCAGCGCTGCAAACCACTGTATTTCAAGAAAATGCCAAATCGATCATCACTCGTAATGATTCACCCGATATTGGTTTTGAACAGTCAATTAATCCCTATCGAGGTTGTGAACATGGCTGTATTTATTGTTATGCGCGCCCGAGTCATTCTTATGTGAATTTATCACCAGGAATAGATTTTGAAACTAAAATTTTTTATAAGGTGGACGCAGCTAAAATTTTAGAAAAAGAATTAAATAAACCAAGTTATCAATGCGCCACTATTATGTTAGGGGCAAACACCGATCCTTATCAACCACTGGAAAGCAAATTAAAAGTAACGCGTTCAATTTTGGAAGTATTAAATAAATATAACCATCCCGTGGCTATTATTACTAAAAGTTCTATGATTGAGCGTGACATGGATATTTTAGCCGATATGGCGAAGCGTCAACTCGTTAAGGTAGCTGTCAGTGTCACTACTTTATCGAATTCGCTTAAATTAATTTTGGAACCACGGACTTCTGGACCTAAAGGAAGATTGCGCGCAATTCGCAAATTAACTGAGCATGGCGTGCCGGTACGGGTGATGGTGGCACCGATTATTCCGATGATTAATGATATGGAATTAGAAAAAATATTAAAATCAGTGAAAGAAGCGGGTGCTTTGCATGCGAGTTATGTGGTAGTTAGGCTTCCTTATGAAGTGAAAGATTTATTTAAAGAGTGGTTAGCGAAGCATTATCCGGAACGAGCGGAACATGTGATGAGTATTATTCGGCAAATGCGCAATGGAAAAGAATATGATTCGACGTTTGGCAAGCGTATGCGAGGGGAAGGAGAATTTGCTAATTTGTTGGAGACACGATTTGATATTGCGTGCAAACGGTTTGGGTTAAATTGTGTGCCGTCAGTGGGATTAGATACCAGTATTTTTAAGAAAAAAATCTCTGAGAGTAAACAATTGGATTTGTTTGCTTAGTGATGCTTAATTCTCATCCTCACTCCCAATCTTAATCGCCACCACTTTCCCCGATATCGCCGGTATACGCTCCCCCGGCAAAATAACCCCAACCAAGTTCAATGGATCCACTGCCGATAAATTTATCGAAGAAAATTCAGCAGTTTTTTTCCTTATACTCCGCAATGACTCAATCGCATACGGCAATGCAAATTGTTCCCCATAAAATCCATGCACAAATCGCCCGCCACGAATTTCTCCACGATCTTCCAACCGACGAAAAGTCATTAACAATTCTCGCCAAGGTAAAATATTTTTCTCACGCACAATCAAATCACGAAACACTACACCATACCGTTTCAACAACATCCAACACATTGCTTCTAATTGTTTTTGTTTATCGATGGGTTCATTAGTATGCAATAAGCACCATCTTCCAGTACTATAACTTTTCACACGTCGTCGACCTTTTTTCTTTAAACGACGATCGCGATCAATCAATGAACGCAAATTATCAAAACCATCCGCTGTTATCAAACCTGCAGTCACCAATTCCCATAATCCAGTTTCCACCTCTGCTTTTAAATGATTAACTCCACGCACGATATCAAAAAAGAATGAAGCACCTCTTTTTTGTAAATAGGAATAAATATTTTTGGCAACATGACTTATTTTTAAAGACTCATTAACATCAACTATTGACGGGATCGGTAGCCAATCAGCTTCTTCACGCACAAAAAATGTAATCGGCGCGACACTCGATGGCATAATTCTTTTTTTATTTTCACAAGAAATGGATAATCGTCCCCAACCGATGATTCCGCGCAAACATAATTGCTCGAGCAAATCTGAATCATAATCACTCACTCGTTTAGCTAAAATTTGCGATTCCCAAGCATTCGCCGCCATTTCAAAACCCTGCAATTTCTTTATCACCTCCAACAAACCATGTTCGCCACGAAGTTGCGTTCCTGGTAAAATATGCTGCCAAAGCATTAACCAATGCATAAACTGTCCAGGAGTTATGGGTTCAATTTCCTTGCGTAATTTTCCAACTGTTAAACGATGAATACGTGCTAATAGGCGACGTTCACACCATTCAGGCTCAGGACCATTATAACGATACTGACCACGTAAAATTAAACCGGTAGATTCTAATCTTAATAAAGCATATTCAATTTCACGCGCAGGAATCTGCAAATACTTGGCTAATTCAGTGCAAGTAGTTGGACCCAAATGTATCATCCATCCTTTGATCATAGATAAAATAGCCGGTTCTCGCTCAGGAATTTCTGTTTCGATTTCTTTTAAATTATATTTAAGCTCCGCATGAGGATAAATAGCAATTAAAGTTTTTTCCTTTTCCGCAGCATAGTAAAAAATTTTATTCTCATTACTCGCTAAGCCAATTCGACGATCAGTAATTAATTCATTAATAAATTCCTGCCAATTATTCGTCACAAGCGGTTCAGGTAAAGCAATCACGGTCTGTAAAAAATCATGTAATTCATCCGTATTTCTAATATCTGGCCAAGCTTGTTGCTGCACCTCACTGATTGCTGCTGGATCTAATTTACCAATTTCCTGTAAAAGCGACTCCGGCAAAATTCGCCGCATGTCGACTGCACGCGCCCTACGCTCTTCCAATGGTGCATCATCGAGGTACGCATAAGGATTAGCGTTTAATAATTCATGGGAAAATACCGATGGCGTCGGTGTATCCACTGCAAGACAATTAATTTTACCATTATTAATCTGTTGTAAAATAACCATCAACCCTTCAATATCTAATGCTTCAGTTAACACATCTTTCATTGTTTCATTAATCAATGGATGTTCTGGTAATTCAATATCTTTGCCAGCCAGATTATCTTGGCAAGCTGCTGCATCAGGAAATACCGCCGCCAGCAAATCATCGGATAACATGCGGGTAATATTTGGTGGAACTTTTTTACCGCCTCGAAATCTTACTAATGCCAATGAACGTGTCGCTACCCATCGCCAACGAGTTTTAAATAATGGCGATTGCAATACAGCCTGCGTCAATGTTTCTTTAATTTTATTGGGATGTAAAAATTGGAATACATCCGCTAATGGAAAACTATGTTGTTCAGCTAAGGAAATATTTAGACCATCATCGGTAGCGGCAGCTTGTAACTCAAAATTAAAAGATCGACAAAAACATTTTCGCAATGCTAATCCCCAAGCTTTATTAATCCGCGCACCAAATGGCGCATGAATAATGAGTTGCATGCCGCCTGCTTCATCAAAAAATCGTTCGGCAATGACGGTGTCTTGCGTAGGGACGGCGCCGAGAATTTTTTTTCCTTCCTGTAGGTATTTAACGATTTGTTCTGCGCCATAGTCTTCCAATCCACAATTTGCTTTTAACCATTGCATGCAATGATTGGGATCTGGTAATTTTTCATTTATTTTTTCTCGTAGCTGGGAAACTTGCCATGATAGTTCATAAGTGCGCGCCGGTGCTTCTCCACGCCAAAAAGGCACGCTCGGTGGTGCACCATGTGCATCCTCCACAATTACCCGTCCGGTCGCACTTTCAATTCTTTTAATTTGCCATGAAGTCGTCCCTAATAAAATAATATCGCCACGATTGCTTTCCACAGCAAAATCTTCATCTAATGTCCCCACCATAGTTTGCGAAGATTCCGTGATCACCGTGAACAACCCATTTTCTGGAATCGCCCCACCGCTGGTGATTGCCGTCAAACGGGCACCACGACGGGCTTTAATAATCTGATTGACTTGATCATAGAAAAGATAAACACCGTAACGTCCGCGTGAACCGGCGATGCCATCGGCAAGCATTTTAATCACTTCAATAAATTGTTCCCACGATAGATCTCGATAGGGATAAGCTTTTTTCACTAGTTTAAACAAATCTTTTATCTGCCAATCATTGGTGGCACAACTTGCAATAATTTGTTGCGCCAAGATATCCATGGGTTGTTCAGGGATAATTAATTTATCCAACTCTCCTTGACGAATTGCATAAATTAATGCTGCACATTCTACGAGTTCATCTCGTGTCGTTGCAAAAAAGCGCCCTTTTGCAATAGCTTGATGCCAATGTCCGGAGCGTCCTACTCGTTGCAAGGCGGTCGCAATGACTCTTGGCGAGCCAATTTGACAAACTAAATCGACAAATCCGATATCAATTCCTAATTCTAATGAAGCGGTAGCGACTAAAGCTTTTAACTCCCCTTGTTTTAATTTCGTTTCAGCACTGAGTCTTAATTTTCGCGATAAACTACCATGGTGAGCCAATACTTGATCTTCGCCCAATCTTTCAGCGAGATGATGCGAAATGCGTTCGGCCAAACGACGAGTGTTCACAAAAACTAATGTCGAGCGATTTTTTTTGGCAAGCTCAGCGATGCGATCATAAATTTCATCCCACATCGTATTTGAAGCCACCGAGTCTAATTCACTATCTGGAACTTCGATGGCAAGTTCCAATTGTCGCACATAACCAATATCAATAATTTGCGGCTGGTGACGATGATTGCCTATTAAAAAATTGGCAACCAGTTCTAATGGTTTTTGTGTAGCAGATAAACCTATTCTTAGTAATTTTTTTTTGGTGATAGCTTCTAATCTTTCTAATGATAAAGCTAAATGTGCGCCGCGTTTATCATCGGCTAAGGCATGTATTTCATCAATAATGACCGTCTTCACATTGCTTAACATCACGCGACTTTTTTCTGCGGTTAATAAAATATAAAGCGATTCTGGCGTAGTCACCAAGATATGCGGCGGTTTTTTTAACATCGCTTGTCGTTCGCGCATCGCCGTATCACCGGTGCGCACTGCTACACGAATTTCTGACATTGGCAAATCACGCGCTTCAGCGAATTGTAAAATTTCATTTAATGGACCGGTTAAATTTTTATGAATATCATTGCTTAATGCTTTAAGCGGCGATACATATAAAACTTCTGTTTGATCTTCTAGCTTTCCTGCTAGGGCTTTACGGATAAACTGATCGATACAAGTTAAAAAGGCAGCGAAGGTTTTGCCAGATCCGGTAGGTGCAGAAATTAAGGTGGCTTTTTTGGCTAAAATAGACGGCCAGCCCTGTTTTTGAGGTTCGGAAGGCTTGCCCACTTTTTGGGTGAACCATTCACGGACCAGGGGATGCGCCCAAGCAAGATCATCTTGTAATTTCATCGACATAGGCTTTCTGAAATATGAAAATGGCTAAATAGATCAATTATATATCATATTACCTTGTATTGCCTAATTAAAATAAAAAATAGAGCCTTGCTAGCAAAAACAATGATAAGTACTATGCAAATCTAATTCTTGGATATTTCACATGAAAAAATTTATCAGTAATTATTTTAATAAACTTTTGAGTGCTTGGAAAAATACTTGGGATGGCGCTAAAGCCTTGTGGGCAAATGAATGGGCATTTCGGCAAGAATGTTATGCGAGCATTATTCTTACGCCTATTATTTTATTATTAAATATTGATGGAATATTGAAATTGATTCTGCTTTTATTATTAATATTTTTATTAATAATAGAAAGCATCAATTCAGCTATCGAAGCCATAGTTGATAGAATTTCTCTGGAATTACATCCAAAATCCAAAATTGCCAAAGATATCGGCAGTGCTACTGTTGTTATGGCAATAGTGATGAATATACTTGCTTGGCTTTATGCGTTTTATTGTGCGTTTTCGTAAGCTTTTTGTAAGCCTTGCAATACTAAATCAGGCAATATCTCATCAAATAGGAATTTATCTTTATATAATTGGGTAAACCCACCAGTGCCAATAATTGTTACCGTTTCATCTTTAAAAATTTCTTGTTTAAAACCAGCAATAATTTCTTTAATGGCTCCTAATTGGCTATAAAATAAACCTGACTGAATGCTTTCCCGCGTAGTCTTACCAATATAACTAATAGGATCTTGAATATTCACTTCCATTAATTTTGCTGTATTATTTTTTAAAGATTCCATATTAAGACGTAGGCCAGGTAAAATTGCACCGCCTAAATAATCGCGTTTTTTGGTGACGGCACAAATTGTCGTAGCGGTGCCCATATCTACAATTATAATATTTTTATTAGGATAAATATCGACTGCGCCAATCGCGTTGGCAATTCGGTCAGCTCCTACTTCATTAGGATTTTTATATTTAATATTCAAGCCAGTTTTAACACCTGCCTGCAACACAAATAATGGCAAGTTTAAATATAAGGAAATACTATGTTTAATGGTGAAATCATTACTTGGCACAACTGAACTTAATGCAACGGCTTTGATTTTGTCTGGCTTGATTTTTTTTGCCTGCAAAACATTAAGTAAAAAAACCCCAAATTGATCCGCAGTACCAATCAAATGTGTCGCATAACGAAACCGGGCAACTAAGGTTTTTTTATCAAATACGCCACCGAATAAATGTGTGTTACCAACATCGAGACATAACAACATAGTTACCTCCGTTGAATAGGTTGCAGGTGGATTGTGATAAAATGATATGAGTTATGAGCGGCGACAAAGTCATTATTTGATAAGAAAATTTAGGTACCTGTCGCATGATCAAGTCCTGTAAAAAATTTCTTTAGCAATTTAAATGATTGTTAGCTCAAATGCAAGTAGGAATGGTGTTCCGATAATCATCTAGCGGAGGGGCAACTCCTATGGTTAAGATTTATTGCTAAGATAATTACAATTACTTAACTAAGTTAACTATTTACTCAGATAAAATCAGTGCTAAAATTTATAAAGTAGAAAGTGATACTAACTTGGGAAATTAATGCATATGCCGAAGCATACCAATCATCTAGCACAAGAAACCAGTCCTTATTTACAACAACATGCACATAATCCCGTCGAATGGTACCCGTGGGGAAGCCTAGCCATTGAAAAAGCGCGGCGCGAGGATAAACCTATCTTACTTTCTATTGGTTATGCCGCTTGTCATTGGTGTCATGTCATGGCACATGAATCTTTTGAAAACGAAGATATTGCCGCTGTTATGAACCAATTATTTATTAACATCAAGGTTGATCGTGAAGAGCGCCCCGACCTTGATAAAGTATATCAAAATGCCCACTCATTACTTACTCAACAATCAGGCGGCTGGCCACTCACCATTTTTTTATCACCAGACGATCTTACTCCCTTTTTTAGTGGCACTTATTTTCCGCCGACTGCTCGCTATCATTTGCCAGCTTTCAAAGAAATTTTAAATGCTGTCGCCGAAATCTATCACCATCGTCAACAAGATATTCGTGCGCAAAATACCAGTTTACTAAACCTATTACGACAGCAAGAAGATAAAATTTCGGATATCACTTTAACTAATCATCCTATAAAAGCAGCAATCACTCGCTTACAACAGAAGTTTGACCCAATTAATGGCGGTTTTAATGGCGCCCCAAAATTTCCCCAACCTTCACGGTTGAAATTTTTATTGAGCCAAGGTTCAACTATTCCCATCACTACCCTGCACCAGATGAGTAAAGGTGGTATTTACGATCAACTAGCGGGTGGTTTTTTTCGCTATTCGGTCGATGCACAATGGCAAATTCCTCATTTTGAAAAAATGCTCTACGATAACGCGCAATTATTATTGTTATGTGCACTTTCCTATGAACAAAATCGTTCTATTATATTTCCGAATGTTGTGCATACCACTGGCCATTGGATAATATCCACCATGCAATCAGCTGACGGAGGATATTATTCTAGCATTGATGCTGATTCAGAGGGCCAGGAAGGAAAATATTATGTCTGGGACAAAACTGAGTTAAAAGCATTATTGACCAAAGATGAATATCAGATCATTCAAGATCATTATGGTTTTAATGATCCTGCTAATTTTGAACATCACTGGCATTTACATATATCTGACTCTTTAACGGATATTGCAACAAAATATAATTTATCCATTAATACTGTGAATCAATTATTAATTTCAGCCAAAGCCAAAATGTTAGTAGCACGTCAACAACGTGTTTCGCCTGCTATTGATAATAAAATTTTAACTTCATGGAACGCTTTAATGATTAAAGCCATGATTATAGCTGGAAATAAATTTGAAATACCGGAATTAATTGATTCAGCTTATCGCGCACTCGAGTTTATTTACCACAATCTTTGGAAAAATAAACGTTTGCTAGCAAGTTATAATTCTGGTCTCCCTGCTTATTTAGATGATTATGTTTATCTCATTGATGCGTTGATTGCTGCACTGCAATTTACCTGGAATACGCAGCATTTATTATTTGCCATCGATTTAACCGAAACTTTATTAAACCATTTTACTGATCCAACCTTAGGGGGATTTTATTTTACTGCTAATGATCATGAAAAATTAATCTATCGCCCTAAATCCATGATGGATGAAGTCATTCCTTCCGGCAACGGCATTGCAGTAAATATTTTATTAACACTAGGTTATTTGCTTGGTGAAAATCGATATCTTGAAGCAGCAGAAAAAACTTTATTAGCCGCTTGGCCCATGCTTCTTAAATTTCCAGCAGAACATAGTTGTTTGTTGGAAGGGTTACAAAATTTTCTCGAACCACCCAACATTATCATCCTTCGCGGCTCTAATCTGGATGAACTTAATCACTGGCGCACAATATGCCAACGTCCGAATAATTATGTTTTCATTATTCCAGATAATATTCAAGACTTGCCATCGGCCTTAAGTTCCAAAGCGGCCACCGGAAAAACTTGTGCTTATGTTTGTAAAGGGATGCAATGTCTGAATGTGATTGATGATCATCATCAACTTAAATCTTTTACTTAACAAACCAACTGTGGCCCTGATTCAATACAAAAAATTTACCATCAGGAATATGATCATCTTCTTCATCTTCTGCTAATTCCTTTGGCGGATCATCAAGATCTTCATCACCTAATTCAAAGGTACCAAAATGAATACCCATTGAATAATGACTATGTAAATCTTGACTGGCTTTAATCGCTTCTTGTGGGTCCATATGAACATCTTTGAGCATGAAACGTGGCAGATAAGCGCCAATGGGCATGAATGCAATATCAGGTGCTCCCCATTTCGCATAAATATCTTTAAAGTGATTCGCGTAACCAGTATCCCCCGCAAAATATATTTTTTTATGATCAAGCGCTATTCCATAAGAACCCCATAATGTGCGATTAACATCAGTGAACCAGCGAGCAGACCAATGTCGCGCTGGAAAAAATGTAATGACAGCATTTTTCACTTTATAATGCTGCCACCAATCCAGTTCTACCACATTATTTAATTTATAATTTGCAAGATAAACCTTATTTCCAAGTGGAACAATGATGAGCGGATGAAATGCATCATTCAAACGTTTTAATGTGGCTAAATCCATGTGGTCGTAATGATTATGCGAAATCAATACCACATCAATTGGCGGTAGTTGGCTAAATTCAATTCCTGGTTTACGTACTCTGGCTGGACCAATCCAGGTAAATGGACTTGCCCGATATGACCAGATGGGATCTGTTAGAATATTTATAGTTTTCGTTTGAATTAATACGGTTGCGTGATTAACAAAAGTAATAGTGGTTTTTTGTGGATGTTTCTCTAATGGATTATAAGCAAGTTCTGGGAGTATTATGTGTTGACGCCAACTTTTTAAAACGATGGTTTTTCCTTGTTTAAAATTATCTGCAATAGATGTATTTTTATATTTTTCAGGATTATAAAATCGTGTACCGTCAAAGTGATCTGATGGCGAACCTTGATAATATCCTGTTTGACAACCCGTTAATAATAAAATAATTAATAAGAAATAATAATGCATGTTAAACCGTCCTAATATAATGATAATATATACTCCCCTATTGATTTAATCTATTAACTGCGTTAGTTTAGATTTTTTAAGCTTATATCATCACAACTCTCGGAGAGATAGTCTATGAAAAATGGAATAATCAAATTAGCCCTTCTACTTGCGGCTATCGGCTTAGTTAGCTGTTCTACTAATCCTCCTTCCCATCCAACTGTTGCTAGCACTACCAAGCCACAAACTGCCGGACAAACCTCGGGACAATTAGCTTCTGGTACTGAAGAAGCCAGCCCAATTATCGGTGGTGATGTTGGCCGAGCAATGAATGATAGTGATAAAAGTAAATTAGGACATGCTTTAGATAAAGCACCCGGAACACCTACCACATGGGTAAATAATGATACCAATACCACTTTCACTGCTACGCCAACAGAAAAAGTAACTATTAATGGCAACGCTAATTGCCGCAAATATAATGTCACTGCTACTACTGGCACAGTCACTAAACAAACTACTGGCACGGCTTGTGTTATGTTAGATGCCGAATGGCATACCGTTGCAGGCTAGAGTTTCTTTAGAATTCGTTAGGTTGAACCAAAGCACGGGCTGGTGCGCATCGCAGCGCAGTTATTACTGGATACCGCGATCAAGCTTGTGCCGGACTCGATCCGGTATCGCTGCATGACAGTAATTGAGTAGCGAAGCGTGCGGGCCCCGTACTCTCCATTTATTTATGACCTAAATGCCATATACCACTCCAATTTGTTGGTGGTGGCGTAGCGGCGAATTGTTCGCATCGCTTAATAAAAACTGGGGCTACGTGATCATAGGGATAGATAACGATACATTGCTTAAATTTACTGATCGCTTCTTGCCACTGACGTTTTTGATAGGCAGCAAATGCTTGTGAAAAAACATTTCTATAACTCTCTATATCATAAGTTACAGAATGAATATCTTCTGCTATTAATTCATAGATATTACTTACTGTTGATTTCCCTTTCAAAGTGACGCAATCTAGCTGTCTAAGAATAAATTTATCTTTTATTTTTTCATACACTGAATCTGTTACGATAGTTGACACGCCATACAATTTACCTAAGGCTTCCAGACGACTACTAATATTCACATTATCGCCCAAAGCAGTATAATTCAGCCGCTCCGATGAGCCAATATTTCCAACAATAGCTTCACCAAAATGAATGCCAATTCTCGTGATAAAATTAGGTTTGCCTTGTTTTATCCATCGCTCATTTAATGCTTTTACACGATGATCAATATGCAGAGCTGCTCTCGCTGCCTGTTTACAAGGGTCCGTTTCAGGCACCGGCGCACCCCAAAATGCCATGATAGAATCACCAATATATTTATCAATAGTGCCTTTTTCGTGGAGAATTGCCCGAGAAATCGCCTCAAAATATTCGTAAATTTGTTCAATTAATAAATTAGGCTCAGTCTTTTCAGCGATAGAAGTAAAATCTTGAATATCAGTAAACATGATCGCTAATTCACGTTTAGTACCACCCATTTCCACATCTGCACCAGCTTCAATCAATTGCCTCACTAATGCAGCAGGTACATATTTTTGAAAAGAACGTAATCCCATTTTCATCGAATAAATAGCATTAGAAAGTTCATTGACTTCTTTTATTCGCGAATAAATCCGACCACTGGTATCTAAATAAAAATTTTTAATTTTAATAGTTTCTTTCACTAATAATTTAATTGGATGAACTACCCGGGTGATCATCTGCGACACTAAAAATATACCAATAATTAACACAATAATATCAAGTACAATATATATCATTTGCGTCGCATTGAGCTCACCCATGAAATCTGCTTCAGGTGCAACTATACCAATCAACCAACCGTAAGCGGCTAAATCAGGAATTATTTGATAATTTGCTAAATAAGTTTGGCCTTTATATTTATAAGAAAATTCAGATTGCTTATGTTTTTGATACTTTGCAAACGAAGGGAAAATCCATGATGTTGATATAGTGCTGATATCTTGAAGATTCATGCTTTTAGTCTGTTGATTTTCTTTTTCAATTAATTCTGATGAGGCTATTAATCTACCATTGGTATCTACAATAAATATTAATGAATGTTCAGTAATTTTCTGATTCGCTACATAGCGAGAAAGATTTGCTAAACTAATATCTAAGCCAAAAACACCTACTAATTGATTATTTTTATATACAGGTGAACCAGCCGTTATCCCTAAAATATTTTCCGGCATATAAAGATAAACATTAGTCCACGAAGTTTTTTTATTTTGTTTTGCTAACACATACCAAGGTCGGTTACGTGGATCATAATCGAGTGGCACAATAGTGCGTTTTGTTTCATTACCTTTTGGATCTCGGTATATATACAGCGCCTGGTTAGGCATTTTTTTCCTATCAATAACTTCAGAGGTCACACTACCATCAAGTTCTTTACGCGCATAAATAAAATCACCATTCTCATCACCCCAATAAGATCCTTCGAAAATAGGTGATTGCTTAACCCGTTCTTCCATAAATAAAATCAACTGATCTTGATTATTCATGTTCAACAAATTATGTTCGATTAAACTTGCTGAAAATTCACTTTTTTCATAAGCTGGTCTTAGTTGCGATTGCAATTCATATAATATTGAATTGGAGGTCTGATTCATCAACAGATAAGCAGCTCGTAATGTTAGGCGAGAAAAATAAATATACGAGACTTCTAAAAAGATGGACATCGTCAAAATAAATAACACAATAAATATAGCGAGTATACTAAACCGCAAGGTAATGATGGTGTGTTTAGCTTTATCGTATAAATAAGATAGATAAGTTGACATTATTATCCTACATTCAAACAATCGCGCGCATGTTATAACAAAGTAATTACTACTTTGTCATCAAGCTGACACTCTTCAAATGTTGAGGGTCAGTTGGCGCTGATGAAACAGGCGCTACAACCGCTGCTGAAGTTAATAATCCAGAACGCTGGCGCAAAGCGATTACATCTCTAACTTGTACGGCATTTACTCGCACATTAGCATGATATTGACGATTAGCATCCTCGAATCGTTTGCGGTACGGATTATTTTTATCAGGATGTTCATCCCAGTATTTTTGCAAACTGCTAAAAATTACCCCTGGATCTTCAAGAGGTTTAGCCTGTTCACTAAGCATCTGCGCATAACGACATTTAGCACGCGCATATTGATCGTCGAGTAATCCAAATTTTTCGTAAAGATTTAATGCAGACCGATAACATTCTACTCCAGCATTAAGTTGATCATTTTCATAATATACCAATGCCTTCACACATAAAGTGAAAGCTCGAATTTTAATTTGCTCAACATCTTCACGCTGTTCAGGAAATTGTAAATAATTATTAGACTGCTTGGATAATTTCCAATAATGATTTGCCGCATAATTTACATCATCTGCATCAAGTGTGCCCTGCCGTCTTTTCGTAGCCATTATTTGCGATGAAAATAATCTTTCAGCAAAGTCGAGTAAAACAGGGTTCTGCAAGCATTGTGGATATGATTTACCTTTAAACCTAATCTGCTGAAATGAAAATGCCATGTGGGCACGCAACCAAGCCTGATCAGGCGTAGCACTCGTTTTTTCTTCGGCTGCAGCTGGATAATGCTGATTAAAGATTTCCTCAGCAATAACTTGATATTTCAATGCTGTTATAGGGTCACGATCAACATGATTATAGAAACAACCCATTTTGTAGCATAAATTGGCTAACTCGAGCTGTGCTGATTTGTTTATTTTAGCGCGCATAGCAATGATTTTATCAACATCCTCTTTCATTACTTGGATTTTTTGTTTCGCGCTGGCATGTGTTTTATAATTATTCCAATCAAAATCAAAATCTTGATTAAATGCCTTGGCCAATGGTTCTAGTGCAAACAAAATCATAGGTTCGTCTAATTTATTTTTAAATAATTCTAATTTTAGTTTTAATGTTTCTTGTAATTTGCTAATGGCCGCAGAATAATTACCACTACTTAAATAATTTTCGCCAAGAAATTGCTTAGTTTTAGCCACATCTTCATTCTTATCTGTGCCATAAAATTCAATTTGTGCTGCTTCAGCCTTTTCGAGAAGCTCTTTGGCCTGCGCAAGTAATTTTGTTGCTTCATTTTTATCAGTAGCTTTATCTTCTGCTAATTTACGATTGGTATCCGCAATACTTTGCACAGTGACCAATACCATGAAATGATTACCGTTCTCATCCACGTAATTAGTTTCTAATGCATAGGCTATAGCTAATTGCTGCAGTGCCTCACGATATCTTTTTTCTTTTGTTAATGACACCCCTAATAAATGCAAACATTCCGCTGATTCAATATTCGGTCCCTGTACAACCTGATTAAATAATTTATTTGCTAAAACAAAATGGTTTTGTGCTTGTTGATGCTCATTTTTTCTGTGATGGAATAAACCAATATAACGCAGAGCAAAAGCTAAATTAAATTTCAATTTATTTATCGTTGCGGTGTCAGTGGGTTTTTGAATGAAAGGTAGAGTTTGAGGCAATCTCAGACTGTTAAGAATAGATGAATCTTCAACAGGCAGTAAAGCCAAACAAGCTTGTGCTGCTTCTTCAAATAAAGCTTTATTAACAAACGATCCAGTAATAGTTTCAGCATAACCAACAAAATTACACGCTTCCGCATATTGCAACGAGGCTCTTTCGTCCGAAGCGTTACTCTCGCCAAATAAAAGCAATCGGTAGGCATGTAAATATTTCAACGCATTATCTTTGTCACGCTTATGAAATAAATAATACATGCCCACTTTTTCATACAAAGCTTTTAATTCGGCTTGAGGATGTCTGATAGTTGGCACAACCTCCTTTGCTTCACTTTGAACATCTTTAGTACGCGCAATCGCTTCCTCGGCATCAATGATCTTAACCGCTTCTCGGACTTCCTCTGCAAAATCTTTACCTTTCCACGCCACATTGTCGCGATCGTAGGTTAACTTTTCTAAGACTGATTGAACGATACTTGCATGGGTAAAAATCGGCATATAAATTCTCGCTCTAGTATTATTTTGTAGCAGAAAATTACTATATTTCTTTGATATTGTAAATCATTCATGACAAAAGGTAGGGTGGATTAGATGCGTTCTTTGCATCGTAATCCACCAAGCAACACCAACATTGTGGTTATGTTTCGGTGGATTTCGGTACAAAAAATCGCACCTAATCCACCCGATTTTTTAAACATCTGAACTTGAGCTCACTTATTGCAGCAAATCGTTTCAACTAAAACAGCAGCAACTTCATAAGGATTCGCATTCGCACCTGGACGACGATCTTCCAAATATCCGTGGCCCTGCATTGCTACCGGGCGAGGAATTCTGATCGAAGCACCACGATTTCCAACTCCTGCAAGAAATTGCGAAATGTGCGCTGTTTCATGTTTACCCGTTAAACGTGATTCCAATTCATGTCCGTAAACAGCAATATGATCATTATGTTTTGCTTCTAATGCTTTAATGGCTTTGTTAATTGCATCCATACCTGTTTTTGGATCACGTGTGGCACGCGTTGAAAAATTGGTGTGTTTGCCAGCGCCATTCCAATCACCTTTCACCGGTTTGGGATGAAGCTTGGCGGTGATGCCAAAATCTTCGCCTAAACGATAAAGCAGCCAACGTGCCAACCATAAATGATCAGCCACCGTCAGTGGATCAGCACTTTCACCAGCGACACCACGATAACCAATTTGGAATTCCCACTGGCCTGGCATTACTTCTGCGTTAGTGCCGTAAATCATAATACCGGCATCAATACAGGCTTGGGCATGCTTTTCCACCAAGCGGCGGCCAAATACTTCATCAGCCCCAACGCCACAATAAAAAGGTCCCTGAGGTGCTGGATAACCACGATCGGGCCAACCTAAAGGCTGTTGACCACTAAATAAAGTATATTCTTGTTCGAACCCGATCCATGGATCTTGCGCTTTACCGCCATTTTCCATCGCCGCCACTAAACGAGCGCGTTTATTGGTCGGGTGTGGGGTGCCATCATAATTCAATACTTCACATAAAGCTAAATAGTTGCCTGCACCCAAAATAGGATCGTTTACGATGCAAACGGGCTGAAGAATAAGGTCAGAATCATGCCCAGAAGCCTGATAGGTAGAGGAACCATCAAAACTCCATTGCGGAAAATCCTTAATATTCAAGGTCTTCTTATCATGATGGACGATCTTTACTTTTGATCGCAAAGTTTGGGTTGGGCTAGTGCCATCAATCCAAATATAAGTGACTTGTGCAAGTGGCATACTCTTCTCCTAATAATTTATAGCTACATGAAGTGGGAATTTGTAGATGCCAAGTTTAGCTGAAAATTAGGCAAATTTGGAGTATTTTTAGCTAAAAATATGGATTAATTTAGGGTCTGTTTACAATTTGCTAGGCTGCGCAAAAAATCATGGATATTCGAGCACCGCAGCGCAGCACAGAATATCTGTGATTTTTTGCCAGACTAGTAGAATTGTAAACAGACCTTATTGATTAATTCCTATCTTCCCATCATCTGCTACGCATGATACATTTTTGACTGGCTTTACTTATAAGCAGGGTACGAGAGCGATGCTGATTCTATTTAAAAATAAACTTTTAGCCATTGCCTTTACCTTGCAGCTCTTGCTGCCTAGTATTGCACTCAGTGACCCAGCCTCATTTCCACGCGGAACGCACGATATTTATATCCCTAAAGTAAACGGAGTGCGTACCGATATCCTGCAAAATATCACGCAAGTGATCGACCTATCGATTAGCCAAGGTTATTACCCAGGTGCAGTAGTATTGATCACACATCATGGAAAAATAATTTATCGCGGCGTATTTGGTAATCGACGTATTTTGCCAACTATCGCACCGATGCAATTGAATACTATTTTTGATCTTGCTTCACTAACCAAAGTTCTTGCAACCGCTCCGGCCATCATGCAACTCGTTGAACAGGGGAAAATTAATCTAGATAATCCGGTCTCTTATTATTGGCCGACATTCACCAGTCATGGCAAAGATACTATCACTATTCGGGAATTACTCACTCATACTTCAGGATTACCCATAGGTATCAAAGAGGGAAATATCGGCAGTGAAAAAATTTTCGAACAAATTGAAAATTTAAGATTAGACAATACACCGGGTTCCATCTTCTCATATAGCGATGTAAATTTCCTTGTCTTAGCTCATTTAGTAGAAATTATTTCAAGCGAAAAATTCGATCAATATGTCCAACACCATCTTTATAAACCCTTAGCAATGCAGCATACATTTTTTTTACCCGCAGAAAAGTTGCGCGATCAAATTGCACCAACGGAAAAAATTGATGATAAAATTCTTTGGGGTGTGGTCGATGATCCCACTGCTCGTGCGATGGGCGGGGTTGCAGGGAGTGCTGGATTATTCTCAAATGCACAAGATATTAATATTTTTGCCGAATGTTTATTAAATAATGGACGCATGACAAATAACAAATATTTGCTAGGGCCGCTTACCATTTTAAAAATGACTACACCGCAAACACCCGACAGGATTTTAGATGTACGTGGTTTTGGTTGGGACATTGATTCAGTTTATTCAAATCGCGGCATTCTTTTTCCATTACGTTCTTATGGCCATACCGGTTGGACTGGTACGTCTGTTTGGATAGATCCAGTGACTCACACCTCCATTATTATTCTCACTAGCCGCGCGCATCCAACACCGGCACCTAATAACCAATTAATCCAAGATAGAAGAACTATTGCAAACATCGTCGCCGCAAGTCTCACTGATGTTTCAATTATCAATTTAACAAACACCGGAATGGGTGAACTAAGTCGCGTTTATACTGAAACTGTGCCAGTAAATGTACCGAAACAACTCGCTATTAACCATATTTTCAAAGAGGTGATACTCAGTTGAGAAAAATTATTATTATTTTATTAATATTTTTCACAGCAATAAGTTATAGCGCACCGCATAGGATTGAGCCTGGTGCCCAGCGATATAAAATTTATCTTCCTATGTTAAAAGGTAAACGAGTAGGAGTATTTGCTAATCAGACTTCACTAGTAGGCAAAACACACTTAGTCGATTTTTTATTAAAACATAAAATTCATGTTACTAAAATTTTTGCGCCAGAACATGGTTTTCGCGGCAATCTTGATCGCGAGATCAATAATAGTGTTGATAGTAAAACAGGTTTGCCGATCATTTCTCTTTATGGAAAACAATTAAAACCAGGCGCAGAAGATTTAAAAAATGTCGATATATTATTATTTGATATTCAAGATGTGGGCGTGCGATTTTATACTTATATTTCCTCATTACAAAAATTCATGGAAGGCGCAGCAGAAAATCATTTGCCACTCATTATTCTCGATCGGCCCAATCCTAATGGGTTTTATGTAGATGGGCCAGTATTAGATCTTAAATTCAAATCTTTTACTGGCATGCAACCCATACCGATTGTTTACGGCATGACTATGGGTGAATATGCAAAAATGTTGGTAGGAGAAGAATGGCTGAATCTAACACCTAAATCATTCGCAAAAAAATTAAAATTAACGGTAATTGCTTGTCGACATTATTCACATAAAAGTTTATATGATCCACCCGTGAAACCTTCGCCGAATTTGCCGAGTATTCAATCGATTTATTGGTATCCTTCGATTGGATTGATGGAAGCAACGGTGATGAGTGTGGGTCGCGGTACATCACACCCTTTTCAATATTTTGGTCATCCGAGTTTACGGACCCATTTTACTTTTACTCCTGTGGGACAACCCTGGGACGAATATCCGCCATACTATAATCAATTATGCCATGGCTGGAATTTGTCTGGCAGCAAAAAAGCAGTTTTACGAAAAATTGCTAATAAATTACAGATAAAATATTTAATCATGGCTTATAACCTCTATCCAGATAAAGAACATTTTTTTGCGGGATTTAATTATATGGCAGGCAATGATGTACTGAGCAAACAAATTCAAGCGGGAATGAGTGAAAAGGAAATTCGGCAAAGCTGGCAACCGCAGTTGAGAACATTTAAGAAAATTCGCAAGAAATATTTGCTGTATCAGGATTTTACTTAAGTAACCGCCACACTCAATGCGAGGCACGAATCCCAACCGCCACCCAATGCTTTTACCAATATTGCCTGAATAAATTTTAAATACTGAGCGTTATATTGAAATAAACTCTGGTCTGTGTAATTTAGAAGAATAAAAATAGAGTCCAGCTATAATTAAGCAGACAAAAAACATACTTAGAAAAAGTCCCTTTCCACCAACAAATTGCAACAGCACTCCACCTATGTAAGCGCCAGACCCTATGCGATACAAAAATGAAGCTGCAAAATAACTCCCTCTTAAATCGTTTGGCGCCATTTGGTCAATAACAATATTTAAATTTGGAACCAAAATCACCTCAGCAATACTAAAGATAATAGTAGAAACAATCCAAAATAAATAACTTTCTGGCGGTGAGAAAGCGAACATCAGTTGAGAAATTCCGAGTATTGCAATGCTTATATAAATACGATAAACAACACTTATATTTTTCATCAATGCTAATAATGGAAATTGTAACAATATAATGGTCACTGTATTCGTGAAAATCATTATGCTTACCATTTTAGCCAACGTTGGTAATTTTAAAACGGAAAAATATAAAGCAACAGTTGATTCAAATTGAACAAAGACAATCCATAATAAAATATTTATTACCACGAGCACCATAAAGGCATTATCAAGCATTAATAATCGAAGTGTTTTTGAGAAAGTGTGCCTACTTCCGCATTGTTTGGAAGCACTAGAGCCTGCACTTATTTTTTTAGATACCAAAACTGGGTACAAGAAAAATAAATAGACCAAGAAAGACAACGCGGTAATAAAAAAAGTGCTTTGTTGTGCAGCAATCCCCATGTAAACACCAATCAAAGGGCCACATGCTGCACCAAGATTCACAATAAAATAACGCAAATGTAACGCCCCAGCTCTGTCCTTGGAATCTTCCGTCATATCCCCAAAGATTGCTTTACTTAGAGGATCTAATACAGCTCTCGACAATGCAACTAATGCTATAGCAATAAAATACAAGGTGAGATTAGAGGCAAATGCCAAAAAAGTGAATGCGATTGCAGATATAATAGACCCGAATATCATCATTTTCGCACGACCAATCCGATCAGATAAATTTCCTAAATAGACTCCTGCTAATGTTGATATTAATACGGAAATACTTAATAGACCGCCAATGGCAGAAGAACTTAAATGATATTGCTGATTTAAAATAACAGCCAAAAATGGCCATGTCATCCAGTAGGTAGCACTTGTCAAAAATGTACCTATCAATATTAGCCACATATTATATGGAAGTTTAAGAATATTTATTTTCAAAGCCGACATTTTCGGTTTATTCCCGTAGTTGGTATAAGTATACTTTCCATCACTGCGCGTAATTTTTTTATAAAAAATCCCGCCGCCTCCTGCTTTTCAAGGAGCAAGGTCTTAGAGTCTGCTTTTATTAAATCAAAAGACGACGATTCAAAATAAGTTGATCTCCCTATTTTTAAATCCACACCCATCCTACTGGCAATCATCCGACACAGATCTTCAGCAGAAATAATATCTTTAGAAGCTATGTTAATAGAGCCTGTAATATTTTTGAATGGTATCTCAAACAATACTTTTGCAGCATCAAATTCATCTAGTATTTGTAAAGCAGGATTGCTTACTGGTAAACATATATATCCTTTCAAAATTCTCCTAACTAAATCTTGAACACGTTTTCTGGGATCATTCACACCGACCACAACAGGGAATCGTGGAAAAACATATTTTTTGACTAAGCTTCGCACGATACATTCAGCCTTTAGCTTCTCAAAACCATAATCATTAACTATATTTTTATAGCGATTTATATCATCATAATCTATCGAGTTTTCATTAATTGCATTACCTGATGGATATACTGACTGAGTAGAAGTTAATATATATTGCCCACAATTGGCAATAATATTCTTTAATCCATTCAAACAGTCGCTTGAGTAGCAGCTTTGGTCATAAACAACATCCCAATAACAATCTAACAATAAATTATTGCCTTCTTTCCTATCGAATTTAACAAAAGAGCAACCTGTAGGAATCTGACTAATTCCGCGGGTAGCGATACATACGTTATCGCCATTGGTTAAAAGCATCTCCACCAAATGCTTACCAAAATACCCTGTTCCGCCTAGTACAAGAATATTTCTATTAGTCATATTATTTTATTCATAAGCGCACATTTTAAATGTACTAAAAATTTTCTTACCGTAATCTGTTAGCTTTGCATATTCTTCTACAGTTTGATAACTCTTGTTAAACCATGTATCAATTTTTGTTAAAAATCTTTCATTGCATGTGCTGTCTAAATATTTATTTGTTCTTCTAAAACATCTCACCATTCTTGCCAATACAAAACACGCGTGAAATATGCCGTCCATCGGTCTTTTTTGTATCCTAATTGGAGCATCAAAAAGTTCTTTTTTATCGTTCAAAACAATAGGATCAATTAGTTGCAAAGCAAATAAATGTTGGTGAGCGCATTCATGTACAATGTGCTCTAAATAATAGGCTACTGGATCATCTGTCTGTTGCGGCATTCGGATATAAATATTTCCAT